>Ga0255452_1001_pt1 | contig 33501 bp, 30 predicted proteins | sample ANMaggQLBNCT01D9_FD_182652 | JGI IMG/M metagenome (GOLD analysis project Ga0255452, IMG submission 182652) | Sediment cell enrichment communities from methane seep in Santa Monica Basin, California, United Staets - ANME aggregate JGI... | ecosystem: Environmental > Aquatic > Marine > Cold seeps >...
AAGTTCGTCTGCCACAAACTTCAAACCCAAACTCTCCAGCCGTTCTCTCGCAGGAATTCCGGTTTTCAGGTCGTATCCATGCATCCGGTAATACTCAGTAAGCATTCTGTCGTGTTCCTTCAACTCCTCTTCTCCCTGAGAAGTTCCCATCAATTCGACCCTTTGCGGCATACGGTCATGCTTCCTCGTTATCCCCTGCCTGATGTTGAAAGCCCTTTCAATGATGTATATCCTTTCAGCAGCTTCTTCCAGATGGCTTTGCGAAAATTCAAAACCAGTGGCTGTGGTCAGGAGTTTGCCAACACCCTCAAAAAGCGGATACCTATGAATGAGAGGCACGGTGGCGGCCCAGCTGATCACCGCTCCTTTGCACCGTCCTATCGCATCAGCTATCGCTGCAACCCTCTCACCGATGGTCAGTGCTCGAACAGGGTCATCGTGTACACCTGGCATAAACTCTCTATCCACGGGTTCTCGTACCAGTCCCTGGTCATTCTCGCCACTTGCCCAGACTCTTCCCCTGAGGTGGTCTGCGCCCCTTGTACTGGTTGCATGGGCAAGTGAAAAAATTCCCGGAGGGTGAAGACCACGGCTGAGTCCTTTGACATGATAGCAGTAATCCATCGCCCCTCTTCCGGTTATTTTTGCAAAGCTGTACATTCCCTCAGCTACCATGTTTCCGAACCCTTCTCTCGATACGATCTGGCGTATCAGCTCGAACTGGGAATCCCTGTCCTCCCAGTCCAGCAAAAGCCCGCACGTATCCTTTCTGGTTATGATCCTCCTGTTGTATAGTTCTTTGACAAAGGCTATAGTATTACCAAGACCAATCACACACATTCCATGCTTATCTGCCAAGTTCTCCATCTCCATTATGGCTATGGGATCCTCGATCCCACAATTGGTCCCCAGGCAGTGGATGCACTCGAACTCAAGGGCAGAATTGATTTCACCGGCATACTCTCCTTCCGGGATCCTGTACGTGTTCTTACACCCGACCGGGCAGCCGTAGCATGCGTATCTTCCGATTTCGTACTCCTTCCATGCCTCGGGTCTCAGGGCTCTGGGAACTTCATCACCTGAAAGATATTTCTCGAAATACCTCTTGCCAGGTTTCCAGTGCATCATACCGATATGCGAGCCGTATACTGCAATGACCTCACGCTGCACTTTGTCCTTCAGGAAGAACTGCCTGTCCTCCTTTGCAAGTTGTTTAAAGTCTTCGGGCCTTGCCAGTTCCACCTTCCCTGTTCCACGAACAGCTATCGCCTTAAGGTTCTTTGAGCCCCAGACAGCCCCGCTACCACGTGCTGCCGAAGCATGCTTATCGAACATGGTAGTTGCGAACCGGACCATGTTTTCCCCGGCCTGACCGATACAGGCTACCTTGACATCTTTGCCATGGATTTCTTTTAGGATATCGGTAGTTTCCCAGGTTGTTTTACCCCAGAGTTCGGAAGCATCCAGCAGTTCGACGTTTTCATCATCTATCCAGAGATAAGCTGGGTTTTTCGCCTTACCGGTTATCACGATCTGGTCATAGCCCGCGCGCTTGAGGAATGTCGGAAAATCCCCACCAGCATTCCCATCGCCTAATATCCCGCTGTATGGGGAAAGTGTGCTGACCTCTATCCTGCTTGAAAGGGCCAGGCCAGTGCCTGTAAGCGCACCGGGAGCAAGGCAAAAGACGTTTTCCGGACTTAAGGGGTCGATGCCCGGTTTCACCTCTTTGAACAGGGTAAGCGAGTTGAAGCCTCTTCCGCCAATGAAGTTTCTGGCAACCAACCTGTCAAGAGGTTGCTTTGTTATCTTTTCAGCCGTGAGATCTATTCTTAGTATAGTTCCTCTCCATCCTGGCATGTTTTCCTCACGATTTGTAATCTCTATGAAGCTAAATATATACTTTTATTTAAAATCCTTATGAGTTTTCAACCAAACTCGTTTATGAGAATAACCCTATCATCCCACCCGTGATAATACTTACTCTGCGACCGCTTCTGCACAGGTGACCCGTAGGGCTTCGCTCCAGGCACACCCACAGCATCGGCCCGGTATTGCTGGCACAGCATTACACATCCACACCCATATAATCGTCAAGAGTAAGCAGTAAAACCCCATCCTTTTTTGCTGTCTTTTTCAGATTTTCAGTAAATCCGGATTTACTTATAAGACAAAAATACTCCTTTCGACCTGGCAGCCACTTCACATAACCGGCTTTTTCCTTGAGTTTATGGTAAATATCAATGCCGACCTTCTTGTCCTGCCATTTACATTCACAACACAGGATCTGCAATGTATCGTTGTTCACTGCCACTATGTCAATCTCATAGTCATTCTTCCCCTTAGCTGCCAGCGGGATTTTTCCCCATTGCCTGCCTATCTTATGAAAACTAAATGGCAGTTCACCAGTTGAATTAAGATGTGTCAACATCTCTATGCTTATCTGCTCAAATGTTTCGCTAAGAAATGTGTTGTAATTTTTCTCAATGTCATCAATTGCCTGCATATAATCTCCCTGCTCCAATGAGTCCTTATGCGGCAGCACATACCTGAACCAGAAGCGCAGGAAATTGTCCTGGATACGGTAGATGGTCTTTTTTGTTGTGGTTTTCTCTGTAACAGGATGCTCTTTTCTTACAAAACCCAGGCGTATAAGGGTTTCCAGGTAATATGGCAGGTCCTTTGCCTCCATGAACGATCTGGCAGCAATTTCCCCAGGCCTGGTGGCGCCCTTTGATATGGCAAAGAGGATGTTCATGAAAGTGGCAGGCTCCCGCAGTTCTTCGCGCAGCAGGAATTCGCCCTCTGCATACAGTACGGCGTCCTTTGCGAACAGGTTGTGCCTGAGATTGTTTTGGAACGTGTCATTCGGATCAAAGAACTGCAGGTAAAATGGAACGCCTCCGGCTGCACCGAATATTTTCACCAGTTCGTCCTGGGATAATCCAGGGAAGAATTCGTGGATATGCCGAAACAGGATTGGCTGTACTTTTATCTGGCCTGTCCTTCTGCCATATAGTGGACTTGAATATGCGAGTGTGCTTTTCTCCATCATGGACACGGAGGAACCGCACAGTATGAGGTGGAATGGTCCGTCTTTTAGGATTTCATCGACTATCAACTGGAAGACTGAGGGGATTGAATTGTCCTGCTGGACCAGGTAGGAAAATTCATCGATAATTATTACCAGTTTTTCCTTGCGGGTCCATTTTGTCTTTATGTAATTGAATACCTCGTCAAATGTTTCCAGGCTGGGTTCGAAGTCTTCGAAAAAGTCTGCAGCTTTTTTCCTGAACCTGTAGAGGTTTGACCTGGTGCCCCTTCTGTCTGCCAGGAAGTAGATGTGGGGCTTATCTTGCTGGAAATTGTGTATAAGTTCTGTTTTACCGACCCGGCGGCGGCCGTAGATTACTGTGAATGAGAAGGCTTTGCTCTGGTAATCGAGATTTAATGATGTGAGTTCTTCTGTGCGGTTGATAAATTTACGGAGCATGTTTATTATGATTTAGTTTCGTATTATTATATAGTTATCGGATGTTAATCATTATGATGGCAATCCGAATGTTGTTGGTAGGGAGGTTTCGGTATATTTAGATGAAATTTTTATCAGTTCTTGGTTGGGATAAATGAGGTAAGGATTCAGATAAAATCAAATAATTCTTTTTGGTCAAGTTCATGGATAAAACGATTGCAATCATCACTGAATTTTTTACGGCTTTTCCAATGGTCAGTAATGGAAATACTCCACACATCTTCACTATTTTTCAGATAATTACTTAATTGTTTTCTTTTACATTGACGAAGGATTGCTCTTACTTTTTCAACCAGTGTATTTTGTACATTCTTATCCAGATTATCCCAAATATCATCCATAACTTCTTCCGTCAAATTCCTAACCTTAAATTTATTTCTTCCAGTTATTGAACGTGACATCAGTGTAGTGAAAATAAACGGAGCAATTCTTTTAACTGGACTGCTATCTGTGAATTTTAGTATCAAAGGCGCTTTAGATTTAATTTCAACCGGTTCTGAAAATAAATCATTTAATTTAGGGTCTTTGAACGACCGCCCGTGGATTTGTTCAACAGTTTTATCCAAAATTACTTGTGGGTAATCTATCCCCTTCCTAGTCAATTTCTCTTTTAGATGTATTAGATTATCTCGTCCAAATATACCAACATCCAATTCTAAATTTTCTGAAGGAATGTCTATACCTTTCTCAATTAAGTGACGCACTTGGATTGAGTCATACCTGCTTAAATTACTCCCGATTTTAAACTTTCCACCTTTGCATTCTGCGAATAATCCCATATTCTCAGACATGAAAAGAATATCTGGATTAATAGAGTCAGGAACACCGATTATTGGTTCGATTCTTGAAAGTTTATACCCTGCTTTAAAAAGATGGTTTGGATATGATTCGAAATTGTAAGCAAGTCCTAATACTGCATTTATAATATCAAGATGATCAAAAGACTGATCCGTGTTCGTCAAAAATCATCACTCCTGGATCTAAATAATGTTGAATATTTGTATATAATCTAAAGACCATATTTCCACAAGCATTTTCTGGCAAATATAACCGACCATATTTTTGCATCAAATCCATGCTAAATTTATCACCTGTATGAACGTCCACTCCAGCAATTCTTAAGAAATCATCTGTCTGATCATGGATAACACCCCATAATTTGAAGGGGTGCGTCGAATTGATAATTTTTTCGGAGAGATGGTGGATATCATAATTTTTAGAGAATTTTATTTCAAATGGGCTTCCACTCACAACTTGACCACATGCTGATTTTGTTAAAGACATCCTGTTATTTTCAATCTCTTTCATTTTGGTACTATAATCATCTATGATTTTGTCAACAAAACGAATATGTTCTTCGATATCGGTTCCTTTATTCACCGTGATTTTACCATCGAAAAAAACCTCGTCTAAAAATTTGACTTTGTGATCATCTATATTAAGCACCCTAGTAGAGGTTTTTGTTGAAGGATAATTGTTCTCTTGTAATAACTTGAAAAGATTTTTTGATGGTTTTGTTCCTCTTGACCACAATCTCATGGTCAGTTGGGAAATATCATCTTCCCCTAATTCATCTTCGTCGAATATTTCTTGTTTGAATTTTATTGAGAAACCAACATTGACTAACGTACTTTCAATGTTATCTAGCATTTGATGAGGCATCCATAAACTATCGAGTAAAAGCAGGTTTGTGAATTTATCCATGAATTTATCAATCGTTTCACTGTTCTCCATATTGTACAATTTCCAGAATCTACCAAAAAACGTGTCTATGTATATGACAAATCTTTGACTGTTATTGCGCACAATCAGGCCAAATAAGAATTTATCGTCGGTTGGTTTTATCTCTATATGATATCCATCGAATGTTAGTGGTATTTTGTCAATGCTGCAGTTTGATTCAATAATATTAGTTTTTACATTATACTCTGAATATTCTCCATGTTCTTCCAATGATCGGAGATTTGCGTCAATGGTCCTTTCCATTTGCTTATGAAGTTCACCCCTGGATTTTATCATTTTCTTGACCACCTATTAAACTAAAATAACATTTGAAAGATGAATATGCTTTATGTTTAAGATTTTATGTTCATGAGCTTTCTCTTCTTTCATCATGCATCTTGTACATAACATATATGTTTAACTTCTCGTTCATAATTCTTACCACCAATCTTCACCTCATTTGGGAAATAAAATTCTCTCCAGTATTGAACGGCGGGTCGATATAAATCAGATCAATCTGCCCCTCATACCCCTGCGCAAGCAGCGCCTGCATCACCAGCAGATTATCGCCCCATATAAGCCGGTTCGGCTGGCTGGAAATCTCATCCTCGCCAGAATCAAAGAAACTCGTCAGGTTGCCGGTCGCTTTATTCGGATACACTTCCTCTGCGGTTTGGAACTCAAGGTCTTTGGGCGAGGGTTCACGGCGCGGCTTGGATGCCCAGATAAGGCGGGCAGTATCTTTCTGGCGCTTTTTCTCACTGCGGAATTGTAGCCGTTCTTCCTGGACTGTGAATTCCGGGGAGGTTTCGGTATATTCGGATGACATTTTTATCAAACCTTAGATGAAAGTAATAAAAATATGCGGTTAATAAATTTTCTATATTGTTTATTACCAAGAAACTTAAACCATAATTATGGTTTAATCATTAAATAAACTTACTGAGTTTCCGCAGTAAACAACCAGACGATTTAACCGAATCTTTGCGTCCTTTGCGTTCTTTGCGGTGAATTATTGTGACAGACTATTCTCATGCTGTTGTTTTTCAAACTTTACATTTCCATTTTTAAAACCGCAAAGTTCGCAAAGAGCGCAAAGAAAAATTTAACCTGATAAGTGAAAAATGTAAAACTACCCTACAACCACTCACCCATGGTAATACTCACCCTGCGCCGCCTTCTGCACAGGCGACCCGCACGGTTCAGCCCCAGGTACACCCACAGCATCGGCCCGGCACTGCTGGCACAGCCTGAACTGTGGCAGGTACTCCCCTGCCAGCTTCCTGACCAGATTCAGGTCCTCGCAGGTCGGCGGCTCAGACCCCTCAAAATCATATAAAGGAATCAGCGGGATAATATTCATAATAACAGCCCCATGCTCAGCCGCCTTTTTAGCAATATCCTCGATCTCATCCATATTAATATCAGGCAGCAGCACCGTATTGACCTTGACCACCAGCCCTGCATCGGCAGCAGCCCTGATACCTTCCCACTGTTTCTCAAGTAAAAGTTCGGCAGCTTCCAGGCCCTTGTAGGTCTTATCTTGGTACCGTACCCATTTGTATATCTTAGCAGCAGTCTCGGGATTGACCGCGTTCACAGTTACAGTCACACTGTTAACACCCACAGCCTTCAACTCATCCACCTTCTCGCTCAGCAGCAAACCATTGGATGCAATACACTCGATAAGGTCTGGGTATTTCTCATTCACCAGGCGCAGGGTCTCAAAGGTAGCATCATTGGCCAGGGACTCGGCAGGGCCTGCAATACCCACTACCTTCAGGTTATCCATCTCCTTTACATACTTGTCCACCCGCTCCAGTGCCTCCTGCGGGTTAATGATCCCGCTGGCCACACCCGGCCTGTGCTCGCATTTATCAATGGTGCGGACGCAGTATCCGCACTGGATATTGCATTTGGGCGCCACTGGCAGATGAATGCGCGCGGTCTTGAAATGCATCTTTTCATTGTAACATGGATGTACGCTTGTTAAGTGTGAGGATTTTGAGCCTATATCTCCCCAGCGTTCTTCTTTCATATTTTGCAGCCTCTTCGGTTTCTATTGAAATGATTTAACTTAAATCCTCTGTATTATCATCTTTCGCACTTCTTTGGCATCGGCACGGCCTTTGGTCTTCTTCATCACCTGCCCCATAAGGAAATTAACAGCTTCCTGCTTACCATTCTGGTAATCCTCCACTGCATCGGGATTCTCGGATATGACCTCTTCCACCGCCGCTGTCACAAGGTCGCTGCCAGCCTTCAGCAGTCCTTTTGCCGCCACGACCTCATCAGGGGTGCCGCCCTCATCCAGTATCGTACGGATAACCTCAACACCACTTTGCTCTGTGATCTTATTTTCATGAATCAATTTTATTAGACCAATCATATCTTCAACTTTAAATGAATCAATATTCAAATCTCTGTAATTAAGTTCACCTTTCAACTTATCGGCTATGAAAACAGCTACAAGAGATGGAATATCAAGTTCAATATAATAATCTATTGACTCATCTGGTTTGTAGTAATTACTACATTTTATAACAACATCCTCATAAAAATCTGCCACCTGCTTCTCAGAGGTCAGGCTCTTTGCATGGTCATCGGTAACACCGTACTGGGACACGAACCTCTCCCGCCTTGCATCTGGCAGTTCAGGCAGGGTCTTAGCAATCCCAGGCGCCCAGTCAGCCACCTTCAACGACACCAAGTCTGCCTCAGGGAAATAGCGATAATCATGCGCTTCCTCCTTGGTTCTCAGGCTAACAGTTACACCCCTGGCCTCATCAAAGTGCCTGGTCTCCTGCACCACCTTACCGCCCCGCCTCAACAGGTTCTTCTGCCGCACTATCTCAAACAGCAGCGCCCGCTCCGCACCCTTGTGGCTGCTGATATTCTTCACCTCAGAGCGGCTGCCGCCGGACAGTGAGATATTAGCATCCACCCTCATAGAGCCCTCAAGTGTGGTATCTACCACATCCAGGTATCCCAGAATATTGCGCAGCTTATCCAGGAACCGGCGCGCCTCTTTCGGGCTCCTGATATCGGGTTCGGTCACAATCTCAAGCAGTGCCACACCGCTGCGGTTGTAGTCGATGAGCGTATACTTGGAGCGCTCGATACTGCCGCCCTCATGCACCAGCCGGCCCGGGTCCTCTTCCATATGGGCACGGTTGATGCGGACACGGACCTCGCCATCCTCGCCCTCGATATTGATGTAGCCGCTTGAAGCTATCGGGTAATCGTACTGGGTGATCTGGAATCCCTTTGGCAGGTCAGGATAGTAGTAGTTCTTCCTGTAGAACTGGGTATGCTCTTCAATAGAGCAGTTCAGTGCCAGCCCCACCTTTATGGAATATTCCACAGCCTTACGGTTTATTACAGGCAGCGACCCTGGCAGTCCCAGGCATACGGGACAAGTATGGGTGTTGGGCCCGTCGTCGTGGTAGTCAAGTGGGCAGCCGCAGAATATCTTGGTATTGAGCTTGTTCAACTGCACATGTATCTCAAGCCCTATCATCACGCCGACCTCGTCCAGGTATGGACGCAATTTCAGACTTTCTTCCCGCATCTATACCACCTCCGGCGCTTTGGTGTGGAAATTAGTGTTCTGCTCGAACGTATAGGCGGTCCTGATTATGGTCTTTTCATCAAAGTGCTTCCCCATTATCTGCAACCCGATCGGCAGCCCATCCGAGAAACCGCATGGCAGTGAAACTGACGGCACGCCCGAGAGGTTCACGGGCACAGTGTTCACGTCTGCCATATAAAGGGTCAGGGGGTCGCTTATCTTCTCGCCCAGTTTAAATGCTGGTGTGGGCATAGTAGGTGCGATAAGCACATCCGTACTTTTCAAGGCCCGCTCAAAGTCCTGTTTGATAAGTGTCCTGACCTTCAGGGCCTTGAGGTAATACTTGTCCATATACCCTGCCGACAGCGCATATGTACCAAGGAGTATGCGCCGTTTCACTTCTTCGCCAAACCCTTGTGCCCGTATCTCGCTGTATGTAGTATGCCAGTCGTGGTCCTTTTCCAGGCGCAGCCCGTAGCGCATGCCGTCGAACCGGGCCAGGTTTGAAGATGCCTCGCTCATGGCAATGACATAATAAGCAGCCAGGGCATACTTTGTGTGCGGCATCTCCACTTCCTGCCACGATGCTCCCAGGTCTTCCAGCCTGTGCACGCTGTCCCATACCGACTTTTCCACGGCCTGGTCTATACCCTCGCCAAAGTATTCCTTTGGTACGCCAATGGTAAGTCCCTTCACATCGTCAACCAGTGCTTTTGTATAATCCTTTTCGCTAGGTACGGACGTGGAATCCCGTGGGTCATGTCCCGCGATCACATTGAACAGCAGTGTCATATCTGCCACATTGGAAGCAATGGGTCCTATCTGCTCCAGGCTGTTGGCATATGAGATCAAGCCGTACCTGGATATCACACCGTAAGTGGGTTTTAGCCCCACCACGCCGCAAAATGATGCCGGGCACCTGACAGACCCGCCCGTATCAGAACCAAGGGCCAGCGGCACTTCACCTGCTGCTATCGTTGCCGCACTGCCACCTGATGAACCGCCTGGCACCGTTTCTGTGTCCCAGGGATTAAGTGTAGGGCCGTAATGACTGGTCTCTGTGGATGTCCCCATAGCGAATTCGTCCATGTTCACCTTGCCAACGATAATGGCCCCTGCCGCCTTCAGTCGCTCGATAACGTGGGCATCATATGGCGGCACATAGCCGCCAAGAATCCTGGATGCGCATGTGGTCTGAATACCTTTTGTCGAAATATTATCCTTGATGGCAATGGGTACGCCTACCAGCGGTCCAGTATGTCCTTCCATCTTCCCGGCCACCTCGAGAGCAGACTCCTTTGCCACGGTGATGAATGTATTGAACTTGCTGGCCTCAATCCTGTCAATGCACTGGCTTACAACTTCTTCGGCTGACGAATCCTGTATTGCTTCCAGGGTTTGTGATACTGTGATCATTTCACTTACCTCATATTATCCTGGGGGCCTTGAAGTAGCCATCCTGCGTTCTGGGCGCGTTGCCTGTGGCCTCGTCCTGGGTGAGGCAATCAGTGACCTCGTCATCCCTGAACACATTGTTCATTTCCAGCACATGATAGGTGGGCTCAACTTCTTTTGTGTCCACCTCGTCCAGCTGCCCGAAATAATCAAGTACAGAGTTCAACTGGTCCGCATATCCCTCAAGCTGCTCCTCTTCCATTTTCAACCTGGCAAGCCAGCCAATATGTTCCACGTCCTTGGTTGTTATCATGATGTTACATCCAGTTTTATCCTGTTTTTCCCTGCAACCGAATAAAGATATTTTCTTATATAGCCTTTGTCTTGCTTTTTGAACCCTGCCTGCCTGGCAAGTCTGCCAAGGCCTGCCCATACCCCGCTGCCATACTGCATGGCCTTTTTGTCCCGCCATGCAATCTCGGCCGGTACCACACTTTCCGCGGCCCTGCGCAGGATGTATTTGCCGACCAGTTCGCCATCAAACTCCCTGACCTTCAATACAGCCGGAATGGAAAGGGCCAGTTCAACCACATCAGGGTCAAGAAACGGGGCTGCCAGTTTTATTCCCGCTGCCTCTGCCACGGTATTGTCCCGCAGGATATCCCGGCGGGGTAGTCGTGATACGTCTGCGACAATGGCTTCATGCAGGGAAGCCGTGCTCTTTTTAATAATCTCCTTATACCTGTGATATCCTCCGAACAGTTCGTCAGCCCCCTGCCCGGCCAGTAGCAGGTCAATATTTCTGCTCTTAGCCTTAGTGCTGGCAATATACAGTGGCACACCCAGTGAGATAGCCATGGGGTCTGCGGTTTCCAGGGCCTCCATGACTCGGGGAATTGTCGATTCAACATCATCAAGGTCGATTATCTTAAGAATGAGATTATTCTCCATACCCAATAATTGTGCAGCATCCGGTGCCCATTTCACATCATTTGAGCCTGAAAAGCCAACTGTAATAAGTGTTATACCAGGTACATGCCTGGCAGCCAGTGCTGTTATCAGTGAACTATCCACTCCTCCTGAAAATAATACGGCACAATCGGGTGCAAGGTTTTTTTTTACACTCTTCGACAGGGTGGTGATGATCATCTCACATGCTGCAGTCTCGTCTTTGGTAATGTCTGACCTTGTGTGCATTGGAACCTTCTATGTCATGAGTGATAAAATATGTTTTTACAGGATATGATCTGACTATTTTGAACTTTGAATCAATCTATGACCCGACAAAAACCTTTATCACCCACACCCCACATAAATCCACTCACCAACCATGAACAAAAAACTCTACGTTCCCCACCCCGGACACTTCGACGGCCTCCAGCAAATGCTGGAAAGCTCAGATGATATCTATTCCATCTATATGGCAGGCTCGCCCGACTACATAGGCACTGGCAGGGTCAACCTGGGCCATGCCGGACTGGAAGAAGTCGCCAGGCATACCGAATACTGCCACAGTAACGATGTAAAGATCGAGATGGTACTGAACAGTTCATGCATGGGCGGCCAGCAGCTTACTACGGAAGGATACAACCTCATACACTGGTACATCGCAAACCTTGAGGACATAGGCGTGGATACCGTAGTAGTAGCAGACCCGTACCTGATAGAGATGATCGCCAGCGAGTTCAACATCCCGGTGGTGGTCAGCGTACTGGCATTTGTTGACAGCCCACAGAAGGCAGAGTTCTTCGAGCAACTGGGAGCCTCGTCCATTGTGGTGGACTCCAACGTGAACCGTCATTTCGATGTGCTTGAAGCCATCAGGGATGCAGTGGACTGTGAACTAAAACTCCTTGTGAACGAAGGCTGCCTGTACCGATGCCCGTTTAGGTATGCCCATTTCAACTTCTTCTCCCATGTCAACGGCCCGCCTCCCCGGCCTAATGTGCAGGACGACTATTATTACCACAAATGCCTGTCCCTGCGCATCAATGATCCATCGCTGATCCTGAAATCACCTTTCATCAGACCTGAGGATCTAAAGGAATATGCCCACATCACAGATGTATTCAAGATAGGCGGACGCTCACATTTCATTAACTGGATACTGAACTGTGTCAACGCTTATGCCGATGAGAGCTACGACGGAAACCTGATGGACCTGATGGACTGCCCCAAGGACCTGGTCGATCTGTTCAATATCCCGAATAAAGCACTGGACGGGGCCATCGAGCAATGGAAAAAGCACAGCACGGTCTGCCATACATGTGGTTACTGCCAGCGCAAGATATCAGAGATTGCGCAAGTGTATGACCATAAGGGCACTACTGATGAGAAACTGGTACAGTGGAACACTATAACAAAAAAAGGAATTGAAACCTGATGAAGCCGGAAGAACTTTTAAGGACACGTGCCGACCTGGAGGACGGCATCAGGCGGCTGATCGGCCGCGCAGTAATGGTGATCGAACTTGACATTTTTGCCCTGCCATGCGGTTGTTCCGGATATACCGCAAATATGAGGGGATTCCAGGTGGACGACCTTGAGGTATTCGAAGAACATATCCTGAAACTGCTGGAAAGTACATCTGAAGCTGTAGGTTCTCCTTCAAATTTTGTATTTGCCAGGATAATCCCGGGCACGCAGGAAATTGCTTCTGTGAACGTACGCAACCTGTGCCCGCGCTGCTATTCTGATTTTGCATCAACTTCAGGCAAGCGGCCGAGACCGGATATTTTTATTCTGCGCCTGAATAAGCGTAAGAAGTAGTTCGAAAACCTAATATAACATAAGTATTATTCATTATAGATTAACCATTGGTGATTATAATGGATGAACTTATGGAATACAAATGTGTGGAATGCCTACGCTACGATCCTGCTGAGGATATGTGTGAGATCCATTACTGGATCGACCCCTATGAAAGTGTATGCGGGTTATTCATCCTAGCCTCAGATTGATCTTGCGATCATCCCGAAATACGAATCCTGTGGATTGCTTTACTGACAGTTGTTTTCCTATGAAAACATCGTATCTATCTGTTCCAGTTTATTATTCAGAATTGTATCAATAGTATCGCTGACGTCTTCGATACAGGTGAAATTGTCGTACTTCCTTTCCAGTCGCTTTTCCCAGTTATCCTTTACCAGGAATAATACCCTGCCATATTCTTTCAACAACCCAAACCTTTTTTGTTCAAATACTTTTGCCGTTCTGGCATTCCCGAAAATATCCATATATATTTGTTTAGAATTTTCTGTATCAATGGTTTTTCCAGGCAATTCATTAAGCACCTTACTATAATAATCCATAACCAAAGTGTTAACAGTATCGAAGTCATTTATCAAATCCCAGATTTTTAAGACGATCTGTTCAGCTTCAATATTTCTCGGGGTCTCGTATTCTTCTTTCAGGACATTTGCCCCTGACTGATTCTTTTTCATATAGAAATGAGGTGTTTTCCATTCTGTCTGGAAATCAGCAGCAAACCGTGCAAGCCGTTCAAAGTAAAAATCCATCTCAAAGATATTATCAGGTACACTGCACATCTTCTCTTTTAATAAAATTGATGGTTTTGCAGTAAATTCATGATCTATATACGGTTTTAATAGGATTTTACCATCCATTTCCTGCAACTTGGAATAGTTTACATTCCATACTTCCCAGAACTTTTTAGAAGCTGCAGCATTTTCTTGTATAAATATGAAACTTTTCTCCTTGTCAGTCACCAAGCCCTTTGGGATCAGCAAATTGTCAATGAGGTCATCGAAAAATGCTGCCTCCTGCTCTAATTTTTTCTTTTTCAGTTCCTGGCGCTCTTTTTCAGCTTCTTTTCGCCTTGGGTTGCCATTCAGGTAACCCGGGGCATTGTCCGAACTTCCATCTACTACAGCCTCTGCAATCTCTGATGCGGTTTTTTCACTGTTCATTTCATTATCACCTATCTGGAATTTATCACTATTAATTATATTTAATATAAATCAATCTAATGCCATTATAAAAAACCCGAGTGAACATTGATGTTTACTTTCGTAGCATTAATAAGGAAGTAGTTCAAATATATTATCCTGGTAGAAATGGAACGACGAAATATTACGCTTGAAAAAAAGCATCTGGATATTCTATCTCCCCTCCTTGAAAAGAACGAGGGGAACATAAGTGCAAGCATCAGGGAGATCATTGAGTTCGCAGACATGATGATCAAAAGCCATGGCAGCCTTGAGAACGCCATCGATGATGCAGTATCCAGTGAGAAGATAGAGAACCAGCGAGTTTTAGTTGACAAACTTGTCTGGCAGTGGTTACTTGGGAACAGCCAGGGGATACTTCCGGAAAAGGGCATTGTTAAGGGGCTTTTTGAGCCAGTACCTTACCCATATATTGATAATCTCGTGGAACAGATCAATGACCTGTGTACAAGGTTGGGGTGGAGGACAAAAACAAGGTTCGAGCCATCTTCAACATATATCCTTTCAGGTGGGAGCGAGGGGCAGCGTGCGCTCATCCTGAAATTGATCTGCCTGTTCATGGCTGATTATAATATCGGTATTGAACACATTTCCAACCGGTACTCTGAGAGCAGGATCAGTTTCATTGAAAGAAACAATGCCAGTGAGGCTTACAGGGACTGCCTGGTACATCTTGGTGATCTGGGCACAACCATCCAAGAGATCCGAACAAAACAAGAATTCTGGAAAACCCTGGTCGGCACTCACATTAATACTAACTACCAGATGGTGACGATCCACAGGAAGAATTACGAGAAGCTGATGTCCGGCCAGGCGACTGATGATACTGACCTGTTCTCGGTCTATACTGGACTGCCCAGGCGGGACATTAACCTGCAGGCACTCCTGCCAATGATAAAATCCGTATTTGAAACCTCACGGATTGTTGACAGGATCGATATTGACCAGGACCAGCTCACGATATTCCATTCATACTCAAATAAGGAGGTCATCGAATCCATAACCGAAACACTGGTGAACATACTGGAAATGAACGGTTATCATTATGAAGCTGTTGAAGTCTCAAGTCTAATAGTCCTGCAGCATAAGCGGGAGATTGAAGGAAGAATTTCTGAACTGGTGGACAGCCTTGTGAGTTCAAGAGGCGGGTTTGACCATGAACTGATGGCCTTTTTAATTTTCCTTGACGGAATAAAGGATAAAAAGGAGATATGTACTACAGTTGAAAAACTGGGAATACGAATGGGTGAACAGATAATCAAGGAATATGAAAGGGAATTTGATATTAGTGAGTGGGATCTGGAAACATTTAAAACGGCATTCTCTGATATTGATTTAAAACTTGCCCGTGAATCAGACCTGGAACTGATCGACCCTAATGTGATGCATTATGTGGTCACCAAATGCCAGTTCGTGCACCCTCATGGTAAATTCAATATTCACCTATGTAATATTACCCACAGTTTGCTAAAAGGTGCTACTGACTACGTATTCAAGGGCGATGCAGTGATAAAATCCAAAAAGACAATCGGGAGAGGGGATGATCTTTGTGAGTTCTACATTGTACTTCCGACAAAATTAACTATGCCTTCCAGCAGATCGTATGACCTGTAAAATGTAATTGTAATTGATCATAGTGCTCTGAATTTTAAGACACAGATTACACTGATTACACAGATTGATAGTGGTTGTGAAAATCAGTGTAATCTGTGAAATCTGTGTCTACATTAATCTTGCATTTGACCATACTTTTTGAAGTGGATACCTCAACTCACTCTATTTGATCACATCAACCAGGGCCACCCTCTCCAGCACCAGTTCAGGTATCTTTCCCTCACCTACAGCATCCAGTTCATCACGAGTTATATTAAAGAATTCCAGTAAGCTGTCCTGCTTGGCCTTTGAATATTCCAGTACTGCAGGGTCAACGGTATCCAGCACTTCATTTACTTCACTAATAGCACCGTCCACCCCGTTGTTACCTGCCACTACCACAGCTACACGGTTATCCCCTGTTTTTACACCCATGCCCAGTGCCCGCCCTATCTGGAGGTTGCCCGAAGCATACAGCATTATCTCCATTCCAAGGTTATTTGCAGTGTTCCTGCCCGATCCAAATGACCTTATGGCCTTCCCTACTGCGAACATCAAGTGCCGGCTGCCTGATACCAACTCAGCGTTCAATGCCTGCACAGTTACATTGTGAGTGCTTCCGATGTCTGAGAGTTGTTTGAGAAATCTGTCCAGGTCTGTGATATTGACCGACCCGCCCATTATTTGGATATTCATTATGTAGATACTAACCTTTGAAATAAAAAGAATATCGGTATACTACAAAAGAGTATTATGCCATAATGTCCCTTCTGGAAAAGGTGAAGATATGCCCAAAAGAGAGGACATCCACAAAGTACTAATTATAGGGTCAGGACCGATCGTTATCGGCCAGGCCGCTGAATTTGACTATTCTGGCACCCAGGCCTGCAAAGCGATGCGCCAGCTTGGGTTTGAGATCGTGCTCGTCAATTCCAACCCTGCCACTATCATGACCGATCCCGGCATGGCTGATATTACTTATATCGAGCCGCTGAATATCGAAACCCTGGAGAAGATCATAGACAAGGAGCGCCCTGACGCCCTGCTGCCAAACCTGGGCGGCCAGAAAGGGCTGAACCTGTCCTTTGAACTTTATGAGAAGGGCATACTTGAAAAATATGGCATCGAACTCATAGGGGTACAGGCCGACGCCATCAGGCGCGGCGAGGACCGCACCATTTTCAAGGAGACCATGGACAGTGTTGGTGTGGAGACTGCACGCAGTGAGACCACCTTCAGCATAGAAGGAGCTGAAAAGATAGCGAAAGATATCGGCTATCCTGTGGTCATCCGGCCTGCTTACACCATGGGCGGGACAGGCGGGGGGTTCGCCTATAACGTGGATGAACTGCGCACCATTGGTGCCAGGGGCATATCAGCCAGCCTCATCGGGCAGATACTTGTGGAGGAATCTGTACTGGGCTGGGAGGAACTGGAACTTGAAGTGGTAAGGGATGCAAACGGTAACAAAATAACTGTCTGTTTTATTGAGAACATCGATGCCATGGGCGTGCATACAGGCGACAGCTTCTGCTCTGCACCCATGCTCACCATCGATGAAACATTACAGGAAAGGCTGCAGGACTATTCGTACCGCATTGTGGATGCGATCGGAGTGACAGGCGGCACCAATATCCAGTTCGCCCATGACCCCGAGACCGGCCGCATAGTCGTGATCGAGATCAATCCACGCACATCACGCTCATCTGCCCTGGCTTCCAAAGCCACAGGGTTCCCGATCGCACTGGTGTCTGCAAAACTGGCAGGCGGCCTGCTGCTGGAAGATATTCCATACTGGCGCGACGGCACATTGGACAGGTACACACCGTCCGGTGAATATGTGGTCATAAAGTTCGCACGCTGGGCCTTCGAGAAATTCCCCGGCTCCATTGACCAGCTTGGTACACAGATGCGTGCTGTTGGCGAGGCCATGAGCATTGGCAAGAATTACAAGGAAGCATTCCAGAAAGCCATCCGCTCCCTTGAGACCGGGCGCTACGGACTGGGATTTGCCAAAAACTTCAACGACCTATCACTGGATGAGTTGCAAAAACTACTGGTAGAGCCTTCATCCGAACGCCAGTTCATCATTTACGAAGCACTTCGAAAAGGGATGCCTGTGGATGAATTGTTCAGGATAACGCATATCAAGCACTGGTTCTTAGAGCAAATGAAGGAACTGGTGGAACTGGAAGAAAATGTCCTGAAGTACAAAGGCAGCAAGCTGCCGGATGAACTGCTCATCCAGTCCAAGAAAGATGGTTTTTCTGATAAGTACCTGGGCCGGATATTGGGTGTACCAGAACAACAGATACGTGAGCAGCGCTTATCCCTCGGCCTGCGCCAGGCATGGAACATCGTGCCCGTGAGTGGAGCAGAGGATGCAGCCTATTACTACTCTACCTACAATGCCAACGATGAGGTGCCTGTATCTAATAGGAAGAAGATCATGATCATCGGCGGCGGGCCCAATCGAATAGGACAGGGTATAGAGTTCGACTATACCTGCGTGCACGCCGCTTTCACACTGCGCGAACTTGGGTTTGAGTCCATTATGGTCAACTGCAACCCTGAAACAGTGTCTACCGACTACGATACTTCTGATAAGCTGTACTTTGAACCTGTTACCGTAGAGGATGTACTGAGCATCTATGAAAAGGAAAAACCAATCGGGGCAATCGTGCAGTTCGGCGGCCAGACACCATTGAACATTGCTGCAGAACTTGAAGCGTCAGGCGTGAACATCCTGGGAACGTCGGTCAGGAGCATTGACCTGGCAGAAGACCGTGAGCGGTTTGCAGACATTATCAGGAATCTGGAGATACCTATGCCGGAGCCCGGTACTGCCAGATCACTGGAAGAAGCACTGGATGTTGCAGGGCGAATAGGTTATCCACTGATCGTACGCCCCTCGTATGTGCTTGGCGGGCGGGGTATGGAGATCGTATATGACGATGAAATGCTTGAAAAATACGTTGCCGGAGCTATTGAGATAACACCACAAAGACCAATGCTTATCGACAAGTTCCTTGAGGATGCGCTGGAATGTGAAGTGGATGCGATATCTGACGGTACTGATGTTTTTATCCCGTCGATCATGGAACACATCGAACTTGCCGGAATCCACTCGGGAGATAGTGCATGTGTATTGCCTCCTGTAGGTATCTCAGAGGAACAGATGGAGACCCTTAAAGAATACACGCGCCGTATCGCCACAAAACTGAAGGTGGTGGGACTTATGAATATCCAGTATGCCATCAAGGATGATGTGGTTTATATCCTGGAAGCAAACCCGAGGGCTTCACGTACTGTGCCATTAGTGTCCAAGGTTACAGGCGTATCAATGGCACAAATTGCGACACAGGTCATGCTTGGTGCTAAACTGGCAGATATGGACTCCCACCTGCGTACTTACCCGCATTTCGGTGTCAAGGAGACTGTATTCCCGTTCAATATGTTCCCTGAGGTTGATCCCGTGCTCGGGCCTGAGATGCGCTCTACAGGTGAGGTGCTGGGTATGGCAGATTCATTTGAGATTGCTTTTTTCAAGTCCCAGGTTGCTGCAGGGTCTTCATTACCGCTTGAAGGAACCGCACTTATCACTGTAGCGTCCGGTGACAGGCAGCGTGCGCTTATTGTGGGCAGGGAACTGTTTTCAATGGGATTTACGATACTTGCCACGAAAGGCACAGCCGGTTTCTTTAAGGAAAACGGGGTCGAATGTGAAGTTATCAAGAAAATGCATGAGGGGCGGCCAAATATTGTTGATGCAATGCATAACCGGGAGATACAGTTCGTACTGAACACGCCTATTGGTAAGGAGGGTGTTTACGAGGACAGCTATATCCGTAAATCTGCTATCAAGTACAATATCCCGTACCATACTACCACTGCTGCTGCCCTGGCTGCTGCAATGGGTATCAGGGCGGCACGGGAAAACCTGATCGATGTCAGGTCGGTACAGTCCTATCATCGTGATGTTGATTAGGGTCTGGCGGTTCTAAATTGCTGAGTAATGGTACTAAAATAAAATGTTGAGCAATAGTACTATAAACCAGTAGATAGTAAAGAAGCCTTGTCAATTAATCTTTAAACCTCATCAGGATTCACGTATTCTCATGAGCGGATTTCTGTATTAGTTGATATAAACAACAATGGATGAGAATAAATGGAACGAAGAGGTTTTGAAAGTAAAGGCGGTTTTGGCCCAAGGGAAATGCATAAAGCTACATGTGCCGATTGTGGTCAGGAAACTGAAGTGCCTTTTGTACCCGATCCTGATAGACCGGTGTACTGCAGAGAGTGCTATAAAAACCATAGACCGAAGAGATATTAATTCTGAAGTTTATAGTCATACACTTTGTGTTTGTCCGGAGTATACCGGATAATTAACACGATTTAAACAAAGTTAAAATATGTGCAGTTGAGTTAGGATTTCTATCTTTAACCTGCACGATTATTTTTTTTTTAAACGCTTACTCATTTACTTCAAGTTATAATATATCACACCATATTAATAATTATGGAGTGGATGAGTAAGCGTTTAGTATAAATATAATCTTTTAGAAACTTAATAAGCTGCCAGGGGGAATTCTTATAGAAGATAGGACAACCAAGAAAGAGCGGTTGGTTAAGAGCAAGACCGACCATGTGATATGGGGAGTCTGCGGGGGTCTTGCAGAGTATTTCAAGGTAGACTCGGTGATCGTAAGACTGGCATTTGTAGTGCTTGTGCTTATTGATGGAATTGGCATTTTGCTGTATATTATTTTAGCCATCATAATGCCGGTAGAAGAGCAGGCAGACCTGCCGCAAAAAGATGTAATCGAACAAAATGTACAGGATATGGCCGAACAGGTGAAAGGGACTGTTGAGAAGATGGAAAATGAGACACCCACACAGCAAAAAACCCAACATGCCCAGTGGCTGGGTGTAATCCTGATACTGCTGGGTGCTTATTTCCTGCTGGAAAGTCTTCACCTTTTAAGTTGGGTGCGTTCCGATCTTTTCTGGTCTTTGCTATTGATATTGATCGGTATAGGACTGCTCTTTAAACGCGCGGTGAGATGAATGAATCAGCGAACCGGGATCCTGGGTCCTTTAATCCTGGTTATGATCGGCCTATTACTGCTGTTGAATAACTTGGGAATGCTCCCGCTGGGATTGTGGGGTACAGTATGGCGTTTCTGGCCTGTGATCCTTATTCTTATCGGCCTGGACGTTCTGGCAACACACAGTGATTCTAAAAGCAGGTACATCCTGTTTGTCCTGCTGGGGATCGTCATAGTCATAGGAGTCACTGCAATTGCATATTCTTGGCCTGTCGGGTACCAGGCAGAAGACTTGAATGACAAGGACATGAGCGGTGCTGATCATCACGGTATGGTTCGGGTATTCGTCGATCTGAGTGATACCAATTTCAGTGGTGCCCGAATGGAGGATTCCAGATTGATTTTTGCAGATATGAATCGGGCGAACCTGGAAGGTGCTGACCTGGAGGGGGCCGTCCTGGTCTTTGTAGATCTGAGTAATGCCAACCTAAAGAATATGGACGTCAGGGGTGCCAAATTCATATTTGTGGAAATGGGCAATGCCGAACTGGAAGGCACTGATATTCAAACAGCCGACCTGATTTTTACTGCAGGTAATTGAACGGTAAATGGTTCATTCTATAGTGAATAAAGAACCGCAGATAGATGCAGATGCACCCGGTGCAAGTTAAGAATTTTATAGTACCCAGAAGCCATACGAAAGAAAATACATTTGCAATCCTTATACTTATCTCACATTAAATATTTTTTTTAAAAATTATTGTTGGCATCGAAGTGTTTACTATCATTCAGCACTATTAGAATTTGAGGTATGAAAGTAGAATGGTACATGAGATTATTCAGGCACAGTGTCCCAATTGTTCACCACATGAACCTGTGCCCCACGATATACTGAAAGAAAAACCTGACATATTGATAAAATGTACACTGTGTGGTACAATCCATCCTTATTACTCAGAAAAAAAGAAGAAAACAAATATCAGGGTAGTTATCAGTGCAGGCGATAGCTCCACTACAAGTACAATTGTCCAGGAAAGTGATGAGATCATATCCGTGGATGATGAGTTCATAGTGGAAAGCGGACCCGAAGGCGAAGCCAGTTTTGTGCTGGTCACATCAATCGAATCAGGCGACAAACGGGTAAATAGTGCCAGGGCCGATGAGATCGATACAATATGGACCCGCCATACGGATACAGTCACGACCAAGATATCCATCACACGAGGCTGGCAGACAGAATCTATTGAAATGGAAGTGCCTGGTGAACGGGAGTTCACAATCGGGGAAATGTTATCTTCGGGACCTGACAGGTTCGTAATAAAAAAGATAAAGGTGCGGGATGGGCAATTCTTTAAAAGGAACGGGGAATGTGTTATGGCAAAATACATCAAACGTATCTTTGCCGACTCCTCAGAACGGATGGAATGGTTAAGGGATTACAAAAAGACCGGTAAAAAAAGACCTGGTAAACCCCGTTTTGGCGGACCTGTAATCAAACCACGGGGACCTTCAACATGGACTTTGAAAAGGAAAGAAGGCAATTAATAAATGGATTAAGATCAAGGTATCCGGAAATCCGGGACAGGGTTCTTGATGCAATGGTACGTGTGCCCAGGCACAGTTTCATGCATGAAAGTGAGCAGAGGTTCGCATATGCGGACAATCCGCTTTCGATAGGGGAGGGACAGACCATATCCGCACCACATATGGTTGCCATAATGTGTAACCTGCTGGAGCTTGAGCCCGGGCAGAAAGTGCTGGAAGTGGGAGGGGGTTGTGGATATCATGCTGCTGTCATGGCCGAACTGGTCCGTCCGGGCGGACATGTATATACAATTGAACGTATCCCATCACTGGCCGCGTTTGCAAGAAAAAACCTGGCCAATGCCGGATATGAAGATGTAACTGTCATAATCGAGGACGGCAGCGAGGGATTGCCCGCACTTGCTCCTTTTGACAGGATATCTGTGGCGTGTTCTGCGCCTGAAGTGCCTGAGGTCCTGGTCGAACAACTGGCAGCAGGTGGAAAGATGGTGATACCTGTGGGCCGTTACATGCAGGAACTTTACCTGGTCACGAAATCAAACGGCGTAAAAAAGGAAGCAATGGGTGGGGTCGTGTTTGTACCCCTGGTTGGAAAATACGGATTCTGATTCAAATAATGAATTTGATACCACGAACCAATCACATCCCTTACAATCATATCCTTTAATGTAGCCGCCCTCCCATATATCTGAACATGCCTTCGCTGTGTGTATCCTGTAAGGGGAAGGGGCTGTGCGGCCGTCCTGCCTGCCCCATACTTGAGAGGTTCAAGTCACTTGGCACAACTGCCAAGCTTTCTGATAACATTTTTGGTGCATCCCCACCCTCGGTCTTTGTAGGACGGTACGGGTATCCACAGGTATCTGCGGGACCACTGATACCGCCTGAGGTCACGGCCAGTGATGCTGCTGTCTATGACAGTCCGGGCTCATGGAACAACTTGGGTATCAGGGATATCGTGGGACTCAGGTCCAGCCTGGTCAGGTCAAATATGAAGTTCAATGTCAAGGATGCTTCAAATCCTGATACCATGCTGCATAAGACCCAGGAACTGGCATTATCTGAAAAACCTGTAGATACAGAGGTGTGGTTCAGCAAGGTGCCCCGTGTGGGACTGCGTTTCGATGGCGTACTCTCGCCCATGGGCCCGGCCGGAGAGGTTACAAAGCTGGATATTGCACAGAACCCGGTAGTACCCAGGCAGGTGGATAAAGCAGTAAGTGATACCGATGCCAGGGCTGTGGATGAGATCGGGGAACTCTATAACGCAGATATCACTGTGGATCACATTAACAGGTTGCTTTCTATCGGACTGCTGGGAAAACAGCGCAAGATCGTGCCTACCCGCTGGTCCATCACAGCCACCGATGATATGGTCGGGAAGATGTTGATCGATGAGATCCGATATTTCCCTGAGGTGAATGATATCCTGCTGTACAGCGGGGGATTGCACGGGAACCACTTCGAGATACTGGTGTTTCCAGGGGCCTTTGCGTACGAATTAATAGAGATATGGATGCCAAAGGCTGTATGGTCGACCGGGGCAACTTCGGTAGAATCGGATTGGGAGGACTATGCCGGCAAGAAAGGATACTCGAACCTGGGAGGCGGGTATTATGCGGCACGCCTGCCTGTGCTGGAGCACCTGCACCGGATGCGCCGCAGTGCCAATGTGTTCGCGATCAGGGAAATTACGCCAGATTACTGGGCGCCCCTGGGGGTATGGGTGGTCAGGGAAGCTGCAAGGGAAGCAGTGTCATCGGTCCCGGTGAGGTTTGATTCCGTTAACGATGCACTGGATGATATGTCTTTGCGGATAAATACCGTAAGCGAGGTGTGGCGACCCAAATCAAAACTGCTGGACAGGAAGATGAACCAGAAGAGGCTAATGGATTTTCTTTAGGATTGTGCAAATGAAGACATAACTGAAGATACAAAGTCAAGAAAATGAAAATTTCAGACAGGATTTACAGGATATACAGGATTGGATCGTATCCTGTCAATCCTGTAAATCCTGTCAAAAGATTTGATTGAAACTAAGAAAATTACCTATGTTGATATCGAAATGCGTTTATACTTTCCTATACGTTAAAAAATATTAAATCATAGTATACTCATAGGTTCTTTCTATGCCTGAAATTGAACAGTCCCAGGTGGCCGGCCTTGAAGAAGTACATTTCCAGACCGTGCGCTCGAAAAAAATGGCCATATTCAATACCAGCAGTACTGAATTAAAACATCTGTTCATTGCCTGGGTGGCAATATCATATGCATTCGCCATTTTGATCGCATGGATTGAACTGGGTAATAGAAGGCCCACGAGCTCTCAGATATTGGGGTCTTCTCAGATATTGGGGTCGAATATCACCGACCTGTTCATAATCTCCCTGGTCACGGTGGGTATATCCTTTATTTTCCATGAAATGGGGCACAAGTTCGTTGCCCAGCAGTACGGTGCATGGGCCGAGTTCAGGATGAGTTTCGGGATGCTGCTGCTTGCCATTTACATGGCATGGCAGATCGGTATCCTGTTTGCAGCACCCGGGGCCGTGCAGATATTCGGACCTCATATAAACAAAAAACAATACGGTAAGATCGCTGCCTCTGGTCCTGTGATGAACCTGTTTTTGGCTTTTGCCTTTATGCCGCTGTTAAGTGATACAGGGTTTTTGTACGATATCGGGCGCTGGGGTGTGATCATCAACCTGCTGCTGGCAGGATTCAATATGCTGCCGATCAGCGTACTGGACGGTCGCAAGGTGCTGGCATGGAATCCGATCGTATATATCGGGTTGTTCATGACAATAATTGTTGTAGGTATGTTCTCTATTACCATATTGATATAAGAATGGAAAAGACATCACTCCTGCAATAATTAACAAATAATCACTTATATTTTCGATTTGCTGATCGATTCCAGTAAGACTTTTATAGTTTAAACAATCTGGAAGATTCCTGAAAAAATTCGAATTACCATTCACATTGCCTGTGAGGAATCACAATTGAACACAGAACTGATTGAACCATTCGATCTGAGAATCGGATATCTTACTCCAAAAAACCCTATTGCTCTTGCCCCTATGGCAGGTATTACCGACAGCAATTTTGCACAACAGTTCACTGACCATGCCGGACTGGTGGTACTGGGCGGTTATAACCTGGATGACAGTACAAACGATGCTGCAAAAAGAATTGCCCAGCGCGGGCGCAGTGAGTTCGTAACAGATTCACCAATGGAATTCCTGACATCTGAACTGGAAACAATTACTGGTAACTCAGATGATTGTGCTGTCCTTGTTAATGTCAGGGCGGCAGATATCGATGCATATGTCGAGGCTGCCCGTATCGCAAAAAAATACGGGGCAGGTATTGAAATAAATGCACACTGCCGCCAGCCCGAGATAATGGAACTGGGCGCAGGTCAATCCCTGCTGGAACATCCTGATACCCTGCGCGAGATCATTGAGGCGGTCAAGGGTACAGGAGTTGTAGTCTCAGTCAAGATCAGGGCCAATGTGGTTGACGACCTGATGACTGCCTATATGATTGAAAAGGCGGGTGCCCATATCATCCATATCGATGCCGTGGGCAGGCATGGGGCTGACGTCAATCTCATAAAAAGGATACGCAACATTACATCCCTGTTTATTATTGGTAACAATTCGATCGTTGATTATTCTGCAGCCAAGTCCATGTTCTCCAGGGGTGCTGATATGGTCTCTGCTGCCAGGGCAGTATTAAAAGAACCCAACACCCTGCGGTTCCTTGTGGACCAGATCACCTCATACCAGATGACCACAGGCTGGTATAATTCACCAAAGCACATATGCGGCGGCGGGGACCTGCGGGCACTGGCTTTTTGCTGCCTGCCAGTAAAACCCTGTGCAGTTCACAATGCCCTTAACCAGATCGGTATGTCAGCCGAGGAGTTTACAAAGCTGAAACTGCAAATCGTGGAGGGCACACTCCTGGAATATGGAGATAGTACCTGTTTCGGCAGCATGGCATGGTGCTGCAAGATCACCAAACCATGTTTCTTAAGGGACGGCGTGCTGGAAGTGGTGGGCCTTTCTGATATAGACTTTATGCGTCTTAAAAAGCAGATGTCTGAAGAAATACTGGCACACCGAAAGCGATAAATAGTAATTTTAAACAGGAAACATCCTGATCATGAACAATGATAAGAGTGAAAACCAGTCATACTTTTAGGCGTATTTTTTCAAAACTTTGATGATTCAATACATCATTAAAGAAATTGAGCAATTAACCGATTATTGGATTGACCTATATTATGGTGGTATCACAATAAAAAAGGAAGAAAATTTTTCACTGATGGAAAAACATGAAAAAAAAGTAATTTTCGCAATCGCAGTTATTAGTGTCCTTTTTTTACTTTTAATTATCTTTATGGGAATAAAAACCCACAATGATGTATGTGAAGTTGCAAAGCAGGAATTCGGTAAACAACAATTGCTCCTTGCCGAACAGTTTTCAACTGGTGTAGAGGAATTCCTGAATGAAAAAGTTGAATTAACAGAATCAATAGCCAGAAACCATGCAAATGCTTCACCTGAAGAATTCCAGGCATTATTTATTGATATCTACGAAGGTAGCACAGGTTATTATGCCCTGGAGTACATCAATGCCAGTGGTGTGGTTGTTGCAGGTTATCCTGAAGAGAATGTTCCTATTGGATATAATCTGTATGAAAATAACAGGGAATATCCAATTGAACATGCCAGGGACACCAGGGATACATATTGTACGAATCCGGTTGGTCTTTTTGAAGATGGTCTTGGTTCGTTTATCTGGATCCCGATCTTTGATGGAGAGGAGCATAAAGGAACCATACTGGGGATAATACAGATGTCTACACTGGCAGAAAAATATCTCGAACCTTACGATTCTTCCGGTTATGTATATCTTATTGACAGGAACACACAGGTATTGTATGATGGGTCCGGGCAATATACTGCAGGAGATAATTATTTTGATATGCTTAATGAATCAAATCCAAAATGGATGCACATCATAGAAGAACAGTTGAACGGGTCACAAGGAACTGCAGAATTTACCCTGAATGGAAAAAACAATACTTCAGAAAACAAGATGATAGCATTCTCACCCATAGAGTGGCGGCGGCGGTTATGGTCAGTGGCGGTCGTTAGCCCTGCAACTGAAGTTGAAGAAATTACACATCCGGCATTATTGAAGCATACAGTTCTCGTATTATTCTCTGCCAGCATCGCCTTGCTGGGTGGATTCTCCCTTATCCTGCTGCTTACAAGCTGGAACAGATCCCTGAAACTTGAAGTTCACAATAAAACCTATGAACTCAAGCAGTCCAATGAATTCCTGGAAAAGGCAAACCAGAAGCTTAAGGAACTGGATGGACTGAAATCAGATTTTGTTTCCATGGTTTCGCATGAACTCAAAATGCCCCTTGCTGCCATAAAGACTTCAACCGAACTGTTGAAAGATGCTGACGAGAACGAATTGATCGATAAAGATGAATTGATTGAAAAGATACTTCGAAATGTTGACCGCCAGACACGTATGGTCAATGACCAGCTGGATCTTTCCCAGATCGAATCAGGTATGATGAACTTCAAGAAAGAAGAGGTAGATCTACATGAAGTTATCAGTACATCTATCGAGACTGTTGAGAAAAACGCCTATGACCTGGGAATAGGTATTTACACATCCATTCCCGAACACCTGCCCGGCTTTACTGGAAATAAGGATGCCCTTGTATCCGTATTTGTAAACCTGTTGAACAATTCCCTGAAATTCACTCCATGGGGGGGCAGGATCGATATTGACATCGTGGAACTTGACCAGTATATACAGGCCACTGTAAAAGATAATGGAATTGGACTGGGAACTGATGATATTGAAAAAATATTTGAAAAATTCTATCGCGTGGGTAATGATATATACAACAATACCAAAGGGACAGGCCTGGGTCTTACCATCGCAAAAGGGATTGTTGAAGGGCATGGAGGTACAATCGAGGTAGAAAGCAAGGAAGGCAAAGGTATAACATTTACCTTCACAATAAAAAAGTAGCAATATGATCGTACATAAAGATGCTGAGGATTTCAATGAACTTGACAGGAAGATCGAGGAGGAAGCCCGGAAGAGGACTGATTCTGTCCTTGTCTGCCCCCAGTGCAATTCGACAAACGTCACGTATTACATGGGTCTTAAGACCGGTGTCCAGTACCAGTGCAAGGAATGCGGCTATGTGGGTGCATTCATAATTGAAAGGGACAAAGAATAGAACCTGCGAGATAGGTAGGGCAGGTCATACAAAATAAATACAAAAGTTTTTTTACATAAAAGCCTTCAATGAAGGATGAGGAGATAAAACAAAATGAATGCAGAAATTAAAAAATGGGCTTCACAACAGGATTTTCTTATGCTGCAGTATTCAGTAATTATTGCAATTATATCCACTGCTATGATTTTATTTATTGATGTAATATTTTTCAGATTGGCTCAATATCCTTTTTTTGATAGAGTCATAAAGCTAATTGGTTCGATTATTTCATTAAATTTTAATGAATTAAATCAACTTTACAATCCTCTGACTTTTATCCAGTTCTATGGTATTCTTTTCATCGTGGTATTTGGTTTAATTGCGGGCCTGTTGTTCTACCGTGAAGAAAAAGAAGTCTCAACAGAAGAAGTGAGTGAGTTCAGAACCAAGATGGACAAGAAAAAGCTGAAAAAAGCAAAAAAGGCAAAAGTCAGGTCCCGATAAATCTTTTATTTTTCAAGTATTGTTATTGTACTTCTCTCACCCACACTCAATTCCACTTCGTCATTCCATCCTGACTTAGCATAGCAGTCGGTCGCCTGCAGTTTAGTCCCGATGTCTATCTCATGTATGATCTCGGTCTGCTTATCCCAGAGTGCAGCCTTTATCCTGCCTGAATCATCTGATAAGTGGATGTTCACTACCTTGCCTGTTGAGCCGTCCTTGCGCTGGAATTCCCTCAGTTCATCAAGCCCTGTAACATATCCTATAATGCTGTATGACTCATTGATCTCGATATCACCAATGAGGGTGATCTTCTCACTGAACTCCACCTGCTTACTGGTCTTTTTTATTGAGCTGTTATTTCCCAGGTTGATCTCTACCTGGTTGTTGAAGGAATTCTCTTTTGAATAGCCTCCGGTTATTTCTATGGTGTCACCCGGGTTCAACTGTTCGATATGTTCCACATTTTCATCCCATAACGTGAGCCTGATCTTACCTGTGGGGTCGCCCAGTGTCAGGTTCCTGACCTTGCCAGTAGAATTATCCTTTCGCTGGAATGTCCTGGTATCTGCAATGTCCAGTATCTTTCCTACCAGGTGTATATCGCTCATACCCGCTTTTATCTCCTCGATACGGTAGGATTCTGTCCTTACCCTGATCTCTTCACTCATGGCTACTTTATCCACACTGCCGCCCCTGCCAACACTGACCTCAAGACCATTGCGCCCCTCCCTGACAAAACCGGATACCTGGACTGCATCCCCAAACACGATCTCTCCTACCTGTACCAGGTCAGCAGCACTTTCCCATAGCACGACCCTGATAGAACCAGTTTCATCCGCAACTGTCAGGTTGGCAACACTGCCTGTGGAACCGTCCTCACGACTGAATTCCCTGGCATCCGAACACGCCACGATCTTGCCCACTATCGAAACATTAGACTTATCAAGTGTTACCTGTCCTATCTTTACCTTATCATCGTACTCGCCCATATCATAGATCACAAGGGTTGCAAGAGTTTTATCATCAGGAAGGCCGCCCAGGAGGTGTTTCTTTTCTTCCATCCGGGCAAGGAAATCTTCCATACTCATGCGGTCTTTTACTTTCTCATATATTTCTGTTATTTCATCCATAGCTATCCCCGTTGAAAGATTTATTGGAATGAATTGATTTAAGACTTTTCTATCGGCCATTTATGTCATCAATTGTTGTAAGCTTGTAATAATGTGGCATGGAAATGTTTTTTACCAATCCCGTTATCTTAGACCCCGGTGTAATTATCATGACGATCAATGAAGGAGATTTTATTAAAATATCATACACAGGTAAATTAGAGGACGGTACTATCTTCGATACTACAAATGAAGAGGTGGCAAAGGTCCATAATATATTTAATTCCAATGGCAGGTATGGTGGCGATGTGATCATTATTGGTGTGAACCAGATGATCTCCGGTCTTGAGGAAGACATAAAAGAACATGAAGCAGGCTATGAAGGAACGGTTTCAATCCCTCCGGAAAAAGCTTTTGGTGTACACCTTTCCAAGCTGATAAGGGATTTACCTCTTAAACGTTTTGAACAAAAACCACAGGTAGGGATGATGGTTCAATACGAAGGCAAACAGGGTAAAGTGCTTAAGGTCATGGGACGCCATGCCAGATTGGATTTCAACAGCCCTATGGCAGGCCAGATAATAACATATGATTACAAGATCGAAGCTGTGCTTGAGGACCTGAAGGAAAAAGCAGTTGGCCTTGGTGCACTTTATATGTCCCAGGAAATGGACATTGAGATCGATGGTACTGTTGCCAGGGTCAACGTGCCACTGGAATTTAATTATTCTCAGCATTGGTTGAACACTAAAGCACAGCTGGCACTGGACATGTTGAAATATACTGAACTGACAGAAGTGTTATATGTTGAGACTTATACAGAAGAACTGGTGAAGCCTGATCCTGGAGAAGAGGAGCAATCAGAAGCTGAAGAATCTGATGAATCCGAATCAGATGAACCGGAAGACTCAGAATAATTAGAAGAACCTGGAGAGGAGTAATCCCTCTCCTACAATTATATTTGATCCAACCTGAAACCACGTTGCTGAGGTAGCCAAGCGGACCACGGCGCCGGTCTTGAAAACCGGTGGTGCACTGCGCCACGGGAGTTCGAATCTCTCCCTCAGCGTCTTTCTTTTTTGGGAGTATTGTTCTGGTTATTTGTCTTATTCTATTATGCTTCAAGGCACGTTTGTCACGACCCCCTAACACCGCTATCATGGTTTGTGCAAGAACAAAACACTAATCAAGAAGCCACTTACATAGAGAAACATATCTGACGTTCTTTCCGGAAACAATTTCAACCGCCTCATAATCCCATGTAATGATCAGCAGATTATCGCATTTTAGTTCCTCTGAACCTTGCAGGAGAGCTTTTACTTCACGCTCTTTCGTCACAAAATTATCAAGTGTGTAACATACCTGTATAAGTTCAGAGACCTTTTTCCCCTCCTTAATGATAAAATCAATTTCCCTGCCAGATGTAGACTTATAGTAAAACAGATCTTCTTTGCTTCTTCTTTTCAGTTCAATAAAAACAATGTTTTCAATAAGCCTCCCATAGTCCTGTATACCTTGCAGGGACAGTAGTCCATTATCGACAAGATATATCTTTGATATACTTGATTCTATATTTTTGTAAGAATAAGAGAACCTCTTGAGTGGGAAAACAATAAATGAATCTTCAAAATAACCGAAATAAGTATACAGCGTATTCTTGCTTACCTTATGGCCTTGCGATTTAAGGAAATTATAAAACTTATGGATTGAAAATTCCTTTGAATTGAATATAGCATTAAGGAAGAGTTTCAGCATCTTTATGTTTTTCACATCATACCTTTCAACAATGTCCCTGAATATTGTCACATCTACTATCTCACTCAATATCCGGTCCCACTCTTCCCTGTAACGCACTGTTTCAGGAAACCCGCCGTATCTGACATAATCTTCCAGTTTTTGGATTATTTCCCCCATTTGCGCTGATGAAAGATATTCTTCATACTCGAGTTTGCCTGCTTTTAAGACTTCGGCAAAAGAGAAGGGATATACATTATATGTCAGGCTTCTTCCCCTCATGCTTGTGGCGATTTCTTTACTCATGAGCCTGGATGATGAACCAGTGACAAACACATTGACATTTTCCATATCAACAAGTGTCCTTATAAATCGTTCCCAATTAGGGATTACCTGTATCTCATCAAGAAATACCCAGGTTTTTTCATTCCTGTCAGGATAAATCTCAAAAAATACTTCGAGAAGTGTGTTCAGGTCTTGTGACACTGCACCCACTAGTCTTGAATCTTCAAAGTTCACATACAATATACTGTTTTTATCCTCTTTACGCGCTAAAAGCTCTTTGATTCCCAGATACATGAGATATGTCTTACCTGACCTTCTGGGACCTGAAAGAACAACAGCTCTGTCCAATGGGATGTCAAGAGGATAGTGTATATCCCTCTGTACAATGTCGGGATATCGCCTTTTCTGGAAATCTTTAATTATGTTTCCCCAGAGTGTCTTTGAGATCATAGTATTATATAAGGGGAAATAATTAATAAAAGTTTCCCTTTATAGAATACTATTATGCCTGACCACCAGCATATTATATCAATATCTGCACTGAACTGCCGCCACTATCGGCGCAGCCTACTCCCAGTAGTGCCAAAATGAGGATTTCTGTAGCTTCAGCCAGCAATTCTTCCCCGTATCCCCTGTGCTACCATTCCCTTGCCTGCGGTTTTAGCCCCACACCCACCAGCGGCCCGCAGACATGGAGTTCCCGCACCAGGGCCGCACCCTTAAGCTCGGGCCTGTGCGGGGCACCGGGATACTTCAGCACGGAACGACCTTGCCGAGGTAGCCAAGGGGACCACGGCGCCGATTTTGAAAACTGGTGGTGCACTGCGCCACAGGAGTTCGAATCTCTCCCTCAGCGTCTTTCTTTTTTACGACAATTGTTCTGGTTATTTGTCTTTTTCTATTATGCTTTAAGGCACGTTTGTCACGATCCCAGATTTTGCAACACTCAAATCCGAGGCATCATGTTTGTGCATTGATTGCTATTGTCAAAATCATATATTGATTATTTCGTCAAAAAAAGGGCATGTGACATTTGGTTTGTAAACAATAAAGAAGGGTTTAGTAAAATTAGGGGCTAAGATTATGAGTATTAACCTCTTCTGAGGATTCTAAAATCATATGCTTTCTCTTTTCTTTTTTCCCACAATGCATGAGCAATTCTAAATCCTTCATCTGTGAGGCTATAATTATTAACACGATATGGCCTTATTAAGCCCTTAGCGATTA
>Ga0255452_1002_pt1 | contig 32646 bp, 29 predicted proteins | sample ANMaggQLBNCT01D9_FD_182652 | JGI IMG/M metagenome (GOLD analysis project Ga0255452, IMG submission 182652) | Sediment cell enrichment communities from methane seep in Santa Monica Basin, California, United Staets - ANME aggregate JGI... | ecosystem: Environmental > Aquatic > Marine > Cold seeps >...
GTCTTGCTGGTTTTTGATTGTGCAGTCATCGGGTTCGTAGAGGCTTAGTCTAACTGGAATTAAGTGCATTTCTTCTACTGGTACGCCTGCCGGTACTTTTTTTGAGACTGCATGGAAGATTATCTGGCCTTCTTTGCGCTGACTGCTAAAATAGAGATCAAGATATGAAGTGAAGAGGTCAGATAGTGATCTGCATACTGCACGGGGAAATGAATAGTCCCGACGTAGCTCGTTGTAAAGCTGTGTTTGTATTTGACGATTAAAGGTTGATAGATATTCTTTGGAGATTTCTACGATCATTAGTGCCACCAGTGCTGGTTTGGTGGCAAGGTAGGTTAACCTATAGGTCAAATGGGAGTATTTGTATTTGTTGTGACTACAAAATTTTAATGACAAAAAAGTTACTAATAAATTTGTTAGTAATAAATATATTATATTTTGGAGATAGTAACATGCGGTTTACATTACACCTGGTAAAAGGGAAAGAGGTATCCATTTCAAAAAGTATGGCAAAATGCAAGATTAATATAGACACATATTACACAAATTGGGGTGGTACAACACACCCTCACCCTCCCGATGCGTGACTCAGGCTGACTGTATCATTCAAAAATTGCCAAAAGTGAACGATAGTATCATTCAGAAAGTTTAAAGTGAACGATAATACCATTCAGAAATACCAATAAGTGAACGATAATAACATTTAGAAATGCCAGAAAGTGCGAAAACTTGATAAATTGAAATCCCTGGCCAGATATTATCTCACAAATTTCTCATCAAGGATATCTTATAAGCGGATTGCCAAATACATCGGCCTGAGCCTTGACAGTGTCGGAAGATTTTCAGATCACATGAAGGAAGCCTACCTGGTCTTTTTTGTCCCGAAATTCTCATATTCTTTAAAAGAACAGGAAGTAAACCTTCGAACAGTATATGCCATTGATGCAGGTCTGGTAAACATTGCTGGTTTCAGGTTCAGCGAAAACATAGGTAAACTATACGAAAATGCAGTCTTCCTCTCCCTGATAAGAAAAGGAAAAGATATCTACTATCACAGGACCGATAGAAGCGAATGCGATTTTGTCATAAAAGAATGTCAAAAAATAACAGAAGTGATACAGGTATCTTACGAACTAAAAGAAAACAAAGACAGGGAAATAAGAGGTTTGCTGGATGCAATGGATGCATACAGTCTTAAGGAAGGTTTCATAATCACAGAAGACCAGGACGACGAAATAATGGTCGGCAGCCTTAAAATATTAATAAGACCACTCTGGAAATGGCTTCTGGGTTTTTAAGGTTTGTGCACCTGCCCGACGTCCCCGTATACCACAGGATCCTTTCCCGCCAGTGCGGAAGCTATCATAATAGCCTTAGTGTAATGCCCGCCCACCCGGCTGGAATCCACAAACACCTTATCCATCAACACAGCCGCACCATATCCGTACCCACCGGCAACCAGAACCAAAGTCCTGAAAATAAGGTTCCCTGATATACCGTCAGGAGCAAGTATAAAATTAGCCTCACCTACTGCATCCTCGATAAGTATGCCGTAGTGTCGTACATTATACCCCTCTTCCAGGGCTTTACAGGTGACATACTCAGCATCGTCCAGCGTCTTATCCACATACGGGTCCCGCCCCTTATCCTCTAACCGCCCGCCAGAAAGTATCGCTATCCTGGGCTCCACACCAAACCTTAAGATGTGCTCTGCCCCGCGCCTGATAAACTCAAGTTTACCCTCAACAGTGCTCCCTTCATCAATACCCACCGGAGCCAGGAACAGCGGAATCCCGTCAGGGGTTTCCAGCAGTGCCACCCGATATAAACTTTCCATACCCAGCCTTTCTTTAAGATAGGACAGCGTGGACGTGGCAGACAGGGTGCCGCGAACAGCCGCATCCACATCCCCTGTGGCAAGCATGTCAACTATGGTCTTTGCAGCCTCACCAGAATGGACCACTTCCAGATCAGTGCCAATCTTATATATCTCACTGCTGTTCCCAACCAACACCACCTCTGCGAACTCACCTGCCAGAGCCGCACTGTGCAGGAGTTTAGGACTTACACTGCCCAACCCCAGGGCAACCCGGGCATGGTTCTCCACCGCCTTTTTCTCAATACTTGAGATTATCTTAATAACTATATCCCGCAGCTCTGCTGCGGTTGGGTGTGCCGTCGCAACGTTTGACTTTAGACACGGATTAGCACTGATTTAAACGGATATTACCTAAAATCGTTGTCTGAAAAAAAAATCTGGGAAATGGGACAGTGCCAGTTTGATGAGGAGAATATTTAGATTATGATTCTTGCTTTTATTTGAGCTAAATCATGTTCTATCACTGAAATCCTCTCGTCAATATGAGATCTGAAATCATCCCTGGTGGAGCAGATTTCGGAGGTTATTTCTATCCTGTTTTGATCGATCTTGTCACCAAGGTTGTCACCAAGCCCATCGATCTTACCACTAAGGTTGTCACCAAGCCCATCGATCTTGTCACCAAGGTTGTTACCAAGCCCATCGATCTTGTCACCAAGGTTGTTACCAAGTCCATCGATCTTGTCACCAAGGTTGTTACCAAGTCCATCGATTTTTTGGCTGATATCTGAGTTCATTTCTCTTATATACCTCACAGCTGCATCCATTCTTTCGTAAGTTGCTGTGGTCAGGTCTTCTTCTCTGATAACCTCAAATGTTCTATATTCACCTGTTGGCTTTTTATAGACCACGTCAATATTTTCGACACGTATGGGGTATTGAGAGATGTTAATTTTTTCGAGCAATTCTTTGATGCTGTTTTCTTCACCCTCACAGATAATCTGCACTGTCCCATCATTGAGGTTTTTAACATATCCATTAAGATTGAAATGAAAAGCGATCTCATCAATGAAATCCCTGAAACCTGCTTTCTGAACTCTGCCGTATACTATGATCTCTGCATGTTTGTCCATACTAATCTAATTTTCTTAAAAGAATATAAATGTTATTCTCTGTTTGTTTTCAATCCTTCACATGAAGATTGATCAGGATTGATCACCGCACAGTAACGGCACAAGGTGAGTATATCCGTGAAATCCGTGTCTATGGATTTAATTTCAGACATGGATTAACTCTGGTTCAATCCCGGGCATTAAACACTCACCTCCACCCTCCTTTATCATCGCCTAATCCGTCCCCTCAACTGTAACACTTCCACTGGCACTTCTTTTAAAATGCCGCATCCCCCCTGCTTGCCGAGTAGAAAGCACCATCCGGCAGGATAATGCAAGATTAATGATATCCACTCCAAAAAGCATGGTATTTTGACCGGATTTACAGGATTTACATGATGTTGACGTTGCGGTATATCCTGTCTAATAATTTTTAAATTACCCTTAGATTTGAAGTGGATACTAATTAAAGATAAATTCTCATTGCGCTTCTTAACATTGTGTGTGGATTATTATCACAATACTGGATTCTTCGCGCCCACTGTGGTATATGGTTATATACTCTAAGTCAACCCGATCGAAGGGAGGATTTACCTGCAAGTGCGGAAGCTATCATGATAGCCTTAGTGTAATGCCCTCCCACCCTACTGGAATCCACAAACACCTTATCCATCAACACAGCCGCACCATATCCGTACCCACCTGCAACCAGAACCAAAGTCCTGAAAATAAGGTTCCCTGATACGCCGTCAGGAGCCAGTATAAAGTTAGCCTCACCTACTGCATCCTCGATAAGTATGCCGTAGTGTCGTACATTATAGCCTTCTTCCAGGGCTTTGCGGGTGACATACTCGGCATCGTCCAGCGTCTTATCCACATACGGGTCCCGCCCCTTATCCTCTAACCGCCCGCCAGAAAGTATAGCGATCCTGGGCTCCACACCTAACCTTAAGATGTGCTCTGCCCCGCGCCTGATAAACTCAAGTTTACCTTCAACAGTGCTCCCTTCGTCAATACCCACCGGAGCCAGGAACAGCGGAATCCCGTTTGGGGTTTCCAGCAGTGCCACCCGGTAAAGGCTCTCCATACCCAGCCTTTCTTTAAGATAGGACAGCGTGGACGTGGCAGACAGGGTACCGCGAACAGCCGCATCCACATCCCCTGTGGCAAGCATGTCAACTATGGTCTTTGCAGCCTCACCAGAATGGACCACTTCCAGGTCTGTGCCGATCTCCAAAATCTCACTGCTGTTCCCAACCAGCACCACCTCTGCGAATTCACCTGCCAGAGCCGCACTGTGCAGGAGTTTAGGACTTACGCTGCCCAACCCCAGGGCAACCCGGGCATGGTTCTCTACCGCCTTTTTCTCAATACTTGAGATTATTTCGCTCATACTCACACCATGATAAGGTTATTTTTCGTCAATACTGCACATTGCTGCCGGCTCTTCTTGAGTCTTTTCCTCGTACCCTGCACCGGGCAGGAATTTGCCGCGCCCTTTTTTTGCATGGATACCTTCATCCCAGATCACCTCGCCCCTGGATATGGTCATTGCAGGGAATATAGCTTCCATACCTTCATAGGGACTCCAGCCCGCCTTGCTGTGCAGCTTATCAGCATCGACCTCTGATATATTTGCAGTATCCACAAGCACCAGGTCGGCATCGAACCCTTCCCAGATGGCCCCCTTCTTGTGGTTTGTCAGTCCGAATATCATTGCCGGATTGGTGCACATGACCTCAACCATCCTGGGCAGAGGGATAAGATTGCGCCGCACCGCCAGCAGCATCAATGGCAGCATGGTCTCAACACCGGGCACACCTGCAGGTGCTGACCAGATATCTGTCTGCTTCTCTGCTTCGGTGTGGGGCGCATGGTCGGAGGCCACGATATCAATAGTACCATCGTTCAGGCCATTCCACAGGTACTGGAGACTGCGCCTTTTCCGAAGAGGTGGGTTCATCTTGCCAAGTGTGCCCAGCCTGTCGTAATCCTTATTTGACAGGAACAGGTGGTGCGGTGCAGCCTCAGCCGTGACCGTGCCCCCTGAATCCCTGGAATCCCCGTAATCTCCATGTTTGGCACCCCGGATGATACCAACAGCTTCCCTGGTGCTGATATGACACAAGTGTGCCTTTGCATTGAAAGCCATAATATCTTCAATAGAATTGGCAACTGCCACTGCTTCTGATAAATTCGGGCGGCTCAGCGAATAGGATTCGGGCTCCATGTCCCCCTTTGTCAATTTACCGTATGATTCGAGCATCTCCTGGTCTTCTGCATGGATACATGCCAGGGCGTCCAGGTCGCGGGTGATCTGCAATGCTGCAGTCATGTGGTCGCGCTCCACTGTCATAGAACCCGTGCTCTCACCAAGGAATATCTCGCCAAAGGCCGAGCAGCCTGCCTTCCACAATGAGGCAAGCTCATCCAGGTTATCCTTTACACCGGCATTGATCCCGAAATCTATTATGGATCTGGAAGAGGCAAGTTCCTGTTTTACCTTGAAAGTACCCTCATCCAGTGTAGGGGGTATGGTGTTGGGATGGTCTATCACTGTGGTCACCCCACCGGCGGCAGCTGAACATGAACCTGAGTACCAGTCCTCCTTGTGGCTCATACCCGGTTCCCTGAAATGAACGTGGACATCGATAATGCCAGGGAGTACCAGCATATTGTCTGCATCAATAACAAGATCAAAATCATTTAAGGGTATGATCTTTGCAATCTCGGTGACCTTCCCATCTTCAATGGCCAGCTCCGCTTCATGTATCTGTCCCTGGTAAAAGATGCGGGCGTTTTTGATTATTGTGTCAGGCATTGTGATTGTATATGTAATTGATATAATATTAATCGAATCTTTCAAACATTGTATGGGTAATAGTTTGCCTAAATCATTAGAGAAATCTAAAATCTTGACAGGATTTACAGGATCGACAGGATACTGGTTGCCATTCCATCCTGTAAATCCCGTAAATCCGGTCCATAAAGCCAAGTCGTAAGATTCCATGTTCCATGATATGTTCCTGGAGAATGAAGTTACCCACACGAAGTTAAAGAGAGCCTATTAATCCTGATGTAAGGAGTGGTCTACATATAACTATATATTTTATGTAGAAAATATTTAGATACCTTGACAGTAAACACAAAAACGAAAAATATCTAAGCTATTTTGTAACAAGATATTAAGATGAAAGAACATATTTGTAGAACATATCTATAGAACATATTTTGAGTATCTGACATGGTGAAAATATGGTGGATAAAGCACAAACAGATGTTGATAACATAATCAGGGATATTATACAGGATATTAAGGAAATGGGGCAGCGTACCAAGCTTTCCATTGACCGAACCGTTACTTCCCTCAAGGAGCAGGAGACTGGCCTGGCAGATAAGGTCATTGAAATGAACAGGGAGATCGATGAATTCGGTGATGTTGTTGAGGATAAGTGCACCAGGACCATGACAATAAAAGTGTCACCCGGCCAGCTCAGGATGTTAAAGGGCACCCTGAAGATGATCATCGACCTCAAAAGTATAAGCGGCCTGGCAGTTGAAATTGCGTTCATCACCAAGGCCACAGCAAGTTCACCACACATCAAACCACTGGTGGATATACCAAGGATGTCTGATATCCTGCAGGAGATGCTGGACGGTAGTATTGAAGCCCTGGAAAAGCAGGATGTGGAACTGGCAAAGGATATAGCTTCCAGGGACGAGGAAATTGATGCACTGTTCGACCAGGTCAGGCGGGAACTCATCACTTACATGATCGAGGACCCAAAAAAGATAGCCAATGCATCACATCTAACTTTTGCGTCACGATACCTGGAACGTATGGGCGACCACATAAACAACCTATGTGAAAGGGTTGTGTACATGGTAACCGGCGAAAAGCAGGACCTGAACAAATGAGGTAAAGATATGGATATTTTCGATCCGATCATACTGTTAGTGTTAGTGGCCGGTCTGTATATGGCATGGAATATCGGCGCCAACGACCTGGCCAATTCAATGGGCACTTCGGTTGGTACAGGTGCATTATCGATCAAACAGGTAGTGATCATAGCAGGTACACTTGAACTGGTCGGTGCGCTCGCATTCGGCGACAGGGTCACAACCAAGATCGCAAAGGGTATTGTACCCATTGAAGATATTATAATCGTTGACCCGAACATTGTAATAATCGGTTCCCTGGCAGCTATACTTGCTGCGGGTTTCTGGATCACTTTTGCCACTTTCTACCATATGCCAGTTTCCACGACCCATTCGATCGTGGGGGCAGTAACAGGTTTTGGACTGGTTTCTACCATGTTTATTGATACCTTTTCCATTGGTGATATAAAATGGATCGTTCTGGGAAAGATCGTAATCTCCTGGATCACATCTCCACTTATCGGGGCCTTGCTGGCATTTATCATATTCACGATTATACGTATTTTCCTGCTGGCACGTGTGGATGACCCCTACAAGCTGGAAAAGAAATTCGGATACCTACAGATACTGTCTGCCTGTTTTGTGGCACTTGCCCACGGATCAAATGATGTTGCCAATGCCATAGGCCCGCTGTCTGCAGCCCTGTCTGCTGCCAATATTACCGAGTACGGTGTCATCCCTGTATGGGTACTGGCCATCGGCGGTATCGGCATCGTGATTGGTCTTGGGACCTGGGGCTGGAAGGTTATTGAAACAGTCGGCAGCAGCATAACTGAGCTGACGCCCACAAGGGGTTTTTCAGCCGAGTTTGCCACGGCCATGGTGGTCTTCGCTCATTCCTACAGTGCATTACCCATATCCACTACCCATACCCTAGTCGGGGCAGTGGTGGGTGTGGGACTGGCGGGTGGTCTTGCGGCGGTTGATTTAAGTGTTATTAAGAAAATAATTGTATCCTGGGTAATCACGGTGCCAGTGGCCGCCCTGACAGCCGGGTTGATATTTGTAATATTAATGAAGGTGCTATAATGCCAATTGAGTATATTCGTTCTGTTCTTGGAATCTTCGGGGAATCACCCTTTAAACCGGTTCACACCCATGCAGAGAAAGGAGGGGAGGCTGTGCAAAAGCTGCAGCAGTCGGTGAAAGCCTATTGCAAAGGCGATTATATGGCAGTGCATACATTTGACACTGAAATATCTGCTATAGAGTATGAGGCTGATATAATCAAACAGACCATACGCAAGCTCATACCCAGTTCCATGATGCTGCCGGTAGACCCTAATGACCTGCTTTCTTTCCTGAAACCCCAGGACTCGATCGCAGATAATGCCCATCATACTGCCCACTGGCTTACCTTAAGGGAGACCGAACTTCAGCCTGAGATCAAGGAAGGGTTGCTTGAGTTGATGGAGCGTATTGTCAAGACTGTTGATGCCTATGAGGATATGGTGGATGATATTGCCAAACTCCTTGAAACATCTTTCAGTAAAAAGGAAATAAAAAGAATACTCAAGAAGGTCCCCATAGTTGAGGAACTGGAACATGAGACAGATATTACCAAGAAACAACTCCAGGCCACGGTCTTCAAATACGAGGATGAACTTGGCGGTACGGGCGTGTTCTATCTGATAAGTCTGCTGCGGGATATGGGCAATATTGCAGACAGTGCCAGTAAGGCGGCAGACCGCCTCAGGACGATGATCTTACGAAGATGAATGAAAAAACAGATTATTTAACTGAATTTGAGCCGGCCTATCTTGAACTGGTCAACAGTGGTGAGATTGACAACCGTATTGAAACACTTTATTCGAAACTGGAACAGTGTGATATCTGTCCAAGGAATTGCGGTGTGAACAGGCTTGATGGTGAGATCGGGTACTGCCAGGCCGGAGCTGAGCTGGTGGTTTCCTCGGTCCAGCCCCATTTCTGGGAGGAAGCTCCCCTGGCTGGAATTGGAGGTTCGGGTACTGTGTTCCTCGCCAATTGTAATCTGCGCTGTGTGTACTGCCAGAATTATGATATCAGCCATGAGGGAAAAGGTAATCCAATCACCGAAGAGCAACTGGCAGACAGCATGCTCTGGCTCCAGCGTATCGGCTGCCACAATGTCAATCTTGTTACTCCTACCCATTACACGCCCAATCTTGTGAAGGCCGTGGCTATTGCAGCCAGAAAGGGGTTGAGACTGCCTGTTGTGTACAATTGCAGCGGTTACGAGAATGTTAAGACCCTGGAACTGCTTGACGGTATTGTGGATATCTACATGCCTGATATCAAGTACGGCGGCATTGAGAGTGCGAAACTGTACAGCGATGCCCCTGATTATTTCGAGGTGTGCAAGCTGGCGGTGCGTGAGATGCAAAGGCAGGTGGGCGACCTTGTGATCGATCGGACGATTGCCTGGCACGGGCTGCTGATACGCCACCTGGTACTTCCAAATAACAGGGCTGATAGCCTGCAGGTGCTGGAGTTCATTGCAAATGAAATATCAAGGGAGAGTTATGTGAATATTATGCTCCAGTACAGGCCCGCATATCGTGCAATGGAATTTGAGGATATTAACAGGGCTGTGTATATTGAGGAATATTATAATGTGCTGGATATGGCCAGGGGACTGGGGCTGCATAGGGGATTCCCTAACGAGTGAACTGCCTGGCAGGGAAGTATCCTGGATATTGTTCTTTATCTGCGTGTATCTGCGTCCATCTGCGGTTTTTTTTAAAGATTCCAGCCCCCCCTTTATCCATTCACTCTCCCGCCCCCTGCTATCTCCATTCCCCTGCGCTGCCCTTCCTGCACTTGCCCGGACGTCCATCCTTGACGCTGCTGTAAGCTGCCGCACCTGATGTACTGGATGAGCGGCAGGGGATGGAGTGGTTCGGAGGCGGTCATTGCTAAATATGTAATTTTTTCCGATTAAAAAATGAGACTTTTTAATTTATTCTGGATAAGTGGATCATGTCAAAAATGATTCACCGCCGATTAAGGAGGGAGCGGTTACCCGCTCCTCCTCATCTTAGAACGGTACGTGAGACTTTAACCTCATACCGCTCAAGCATCTCATAACCCTTTCAGTATCGGGCAGCTGTTCCGTAAGTTAAAATAGTCTTGGTCAATAAAGGGGTTCTTATCCAATTTCAGGCCAGCACATCGAACAATCTTCGTATCCGAGAACAGTTTCAATCTATTCTTTCCGGTAGAAAACACCCAATTCCGAGTTCCCTCGGAATGCCAATATTTATTAGCAACCCATGTATTAGATTTATCTGGGTGTCTCCTCTTAGCCCATCCCCAGAGCATGTTCCACACAATATGATCTATTTTGCTGAAAGTCTCTTTGGATACTGCCGATCGATGATAATTCGACCAACCAGTAATAATGGGATTCAATACATTAATGAGGTTCTCCTGTTTCCATGCCTTCGCTCGTTTAATCACATCACCGATTTTTCGGGTGATATTCCCAATCGACTTCTTGGATGGCTTTATCAGGAGCTTTCCTCTGTATTTGCGGAAATTCCAGCCCAAAAAGTCAAAGCCGTCATCGATATGAGTAATGTGAGTCTTTTCCTCCGACAATTCCAGACCTCGTTCCTTCAGAAACTCTTTAATCAACTCGGCAATCTCCTTTGCGGTCTCTTTTGAGTCTGCTGTAACGATAAAATCGTCCGCATATCTCACGAAATTCACCTTATGGGGATTATATCGAGTCTTTTCGATTTTCCCATTCTTACCAACATGATACACAAATGAAATGGCTTTTTCCATCCCGTCCAGTGTCATATTTGCCAGTATCGGGGAGATTATTCCCCCTTGTGGTGTTCCCGCTATAGTGGGGTTTAAATGTCGATTATACACGTATCCCACCTTAATAAATTGCTTTAGAATCGATTTATCCATCGGAATGTTGCCTAGAAGCCAGTCATGGTTGATATTATCGAAGCAACCCTTGATATCACCTTCCAGAACCCATTTCGCAGAATTTATTCCACCGAGGCAGCAGAATGCATATTGACGCACATCCTGTGTGCTTCTATGCATCCTGAAGCCAAACGAGCGGGGATCTGCTGTTGTTTCTGCAATTGATTGTAACGCAAGGGCGTGCAACGATTGCATCGCCCTATCGTACATAGTTGGGATACTTAAAGGTCGCTTCTTAGTCGTACCGGGTTTTGGGATATAGACTCTTCTTAACGGCTTTGCTTTATACTTCTTATCGGATAATTTAAGAGCAGCGTTCATCTTGGAGTTCGGTGTTATCCACTTCTCGCTATCAATTCCAGCTGTTCTTTTTCCCTTATTCTGAGTTACACGCTTTACTGCCAACAATTTCGCATAAAACGAATGAGTTAGCAGATATCTTATTCTTTTGACCAAATTCCATTTTCCTTGCTTAACTGCTTTTGCAATTCTGGTTTGCAGCCTGTTAACATGTTCTTTGACCATTTTCCAATCGATATCAGTCCATTGTGGTTTTGGTTGGTTGTCTGCAAGTCTCTCGCCTTTTGAGAGCGTAATTGAATTACTTGCATTCACAGGTTTGCCTCCTTTCATGCAATGAGATACCACTCGATAAGTCAGCACCCTTTCGGGTTAAGGCAAATTTTGAACCTCTATTCGATCCATTACAGGTCGACATTTGCTTTTTATCGATTCCTTTACCCACTATGCCATCGTTTTCCCTCACGGGGTCCCTACCCGGATTTTCCGGGAGCATATTGGGCTTACCAAGTTCTACGTCACAGATAATTGTGAACACCTTAGAAGCCATCTGTAAGCCGGAAACCATTTGTCCATTCCCTATAACGTCTTTGCAGCCATTATAGTCTGATTTCGTACCTTTTGGTCTAAGCGTAACATTCCGCTTTCGCTTATGCCGCGTTACGACTCTTTCGATGGTTCGCATTACACTCTTCATAGCGTTCGTATCCTGGCAGTTGATCCGAATCGGATTTTCTGATTTTTCCACGTTGTCCCGCGGGCTTACTGTGCGGGCATTACTATCCACACATTCCGCGGTAGGATTACCCCGAATGAAAGGGGTAGCCGGTTAGGCAATCTGTGATGTAACTTCTTGTCGACAGGCAGAGGACGCGGAGGATCGCAGAGGGTTGTTGTTTTTCTCTGCGTCCCTTTGCGGTCTCTGCGGTTTTTCGAATCGTCCCAGAAAATAATAAAAAGTCTCTAAAAAATCGCCGGATGGTGCGGTCACTGCCCCAACTTATGATTCAGGCCCCATCACGGTCCTGACCACCTGACCGGGACGCGGGGCTTATCTAAAAATTGACAACCAACTCGTGCCAACTGGTACGGACTCTTTGCACTATAGTATTGCATTAAAATTATATTTATCCATTTATGGCAGCAATGCAGCAGGAGAATATAGGGAAGATCATTACGTTCGACTCACACTTCAAGGGCTTGCCAGAAGTGATATATGGGTTATGGGGAGCTTATTATGACTGGTGGGGAGAGGTTGTTCCAGAGTTTTTGATCATTCAATTATTGTACTATTTCTGAAGGTTCTTTCCGCCCAATTTTGGTACTATCAAAATCCTTATCAAAACTTATAAGCTGTAATTGGTGTTTTTCAGCGAGCATATATTGATATGCATCATCGAAATCGAGATTATATTGTTGAACAGTCCTGTCCAGTTTCATCAAGTCTTCTGGTGTTGATGAGAGTATTTCCATTCCATTTATGATCATATCTTCCACAAATGATGTGAATAACTCATATTTCTTGAGCCTGAATAGAATTATACCTATGGAATGAAGTGTCAGATCGGTCATGAATGTTTTTTCTACATCAACGGCTTGAAAAAAATAGCGTACAGATTCTGCTTTTTCCTGTTCAAGGAGACCTTCCAGAAATATATTAGTATCAATGAGATACATCAGTCTCTCCATTCAAGAGCTTTTTCTTGTAGCTCAAGGGAGGTGTACTGGCTGCGATATTCTTTTAAGCCACCTATCCAGTCAAGTTTGGGTTTTTTCTTTTGCTTTGAACTTTTCCTGGTTAGCAGAAAATCAATAAAATCTGCTGCTTCCTTTTGAAGTTCAGACGGCAGCATCTCGAACTTCTGCTCTAAAGTCTGGGTTGACATGTTCCTCTATTGTTTTTATGCTCTATATCCTTATAAGGTTTTTAGTTGAATATATGATATTGTAGTGTCATATTTTTGAATAAAAGTATGTTATTATTGATTGGATCGTATCCTGCCAATCCTGCTTATCATTCGTACAGAAAATATGTAATTTTTTCCGATTAAAAAATCGCCGAGCGGTGCGGCCACTGCCCTAACTTATAATTCAGGCAGCCCCACGGTCCTGACCCCATTACCGGGACGCGGGGGTGATTGGTATGCGCCTGCCCGCTGGATTGTCGGTGCACGATGCTGGCAGGGGACTGGATTGAGAGCATAAAGAGGGCGCTGTAGAATGGTGAGGTAAATATATCTTGTTCTTTTATGTTTTTTGAAACAAGATGTTTTTCTGAATAAAATTTTAGAAATGCAAACCTTTACACTTGCTCAAGGAAATCAATACAGAAATCTTAGATAACGGTGGAAAAATAATTAGACTGCTAAAGGAGATTCCAGACTGATGAGCCTGCCTGTAAATATTGAAGAACTGATCAACGGCCAAACGGTTGAGTGGGAGCGTATTGAATGTAAGGAAGGATGGAATCCTGTTCCCATTTTACATAGCATTTGTGCGTTTGCCAATGATCTTAACAATTGGGGCGGCGGTTATATTATAATAGGAATTGAGGACCATAACGGTCGTCCTGTCCTACCGCCAAAAGGGATTCCAGTTTCGAAAATTGATCCTATCCAAAAAGAATTGCTTAAACTGTGTCACAGATTGAGACCTAATTATTTTCCTATTGCTGAACCTGTTGATTTCCAGGATGGAAAAATACTGATCATCTGGGTGCCAGGTGGAGCCAACAGACCTTACAGCGCACCTGAAAAATTATCCAAAGGATCAAAGCAGCATCTATACATTAGGCGGTATTCGACAACAAAAAGAGCTTCCCTTGAAGAGGAGCGGGAACTCATTTCACTTGCAAATAATATTCCTTTTGATGACCAGATTAATCATAGTGCGGATATTCCAGATATTAACCTGACTTTGATCCAATCACACCTGGCTGGGATTAAAAGTGCCATGTTGCCAGAATTAAAGAATCTGTCAATTTCTGGTATTTGCAGGCGGATGAATATTGTAGATGGTGCGGATGAATATCTTAAGCCTAAAAATGTTGGTTTGTTATTTTTCAATGAGAGTCCGGGGCGATTTTTCAGGGGTGCCCAGATCGATGTGGTTGAATTCCATGATGAAGTGGGAGACCATTTTACTGAGAAGATATTTACAGGTCCCATCCAGCAGCAGGTAACTTCCGTGCTGCTGTACATTAAGAATAATGTCATTGCCGAATCGGTCCAAAAAGTCCCGGGCCAGGCAGAAGCTATCCGGTTTTTCAATTATCCGTATGAAGCTATAGAGGAATCCCTGGTCAATGCGGTGTATCATCGCAGTTACCAGGATGATTCTCCTGTTGAGGTCAGGATATTTCCTAACCGGATGGAGATTCTTAGTTATCCCGGGCCTTTGCCTCCCCTTAATAAAGATAACCTGATGGATGAAACTATTACCGCGAGAAGATACCGCAATCGGCGCATTGGTGATTTTTTTAAGGAATTGCATCTGACTGAAGGGAGAAGTACGGGATTTCGAAAAATACGAAGGAGCCTGGAGGTAAATGGTTCGCCTGGACCGGTATTTGAAACGGACAATGATAGGAGTTATTTCCTGACTATATTAAATGTTCATCCTGAAGCACAAGTGAGTGAGCAAGTGAGTGAGCAAGTGAGTGAGCAAGTGAGTGAGCAAGTGAGTGAGCAAGTGATTCAAATTCTTGAGTTCTGTAAAACACCACGAAAAAAGCAGGAGATACTGACTAATATCGGATTATCAAACAAACATGAAAATTATCAACGACATATATTTCCACTTGTTTTAAATGAGTGGCTGGAAATGACTCATCCTGATAAACCCAGACATCATGATCAAAAATATGTAATTACCAAATCGGGATTTCAAATTTTCAATCAACAAAAAAATTAAGAGAGGACAAGTGAGGGGACAAGTGAGGGGACAAGTGAGGGGACAAGTGAGGGGACAAGTGAGGGGATAAGTGAGAGGATGAAAAAATGCCATTCGTATCAGAGAATATGTAATTTTTTCCGAATAAAAAATCGCCGGGCGGTGCGGCCACTGCCCTAACTTATGGTTCAGGCACCCCCACTGTCCTGACCATCTGGCTGGAATTGGAGGTTCTGGTACTGTGTTCCTCGCCAATTGTAATCTGCGCTGTGTGTACTGCCAGAATTATGATATCAGCCATGAAGGAAAAGGTAATCCAATCACCGAAGAGCAACTGGCAGACAGCATGCTCTGGCTCCAGCGTATCGGCTGCCACAATATCAATCTTGTCACCCCTACCCATTACACGCCCAATCTTGTAAAGGCCGTGGCTATTGCAGCCAGAAAGGGTTTGAGACTGCCTGTTGTGTACAATTGCAGCGGTTACGAGAATGTTGAGACCCTGGAACTGCTTGACGGTATTGTGGATATCTACATGCCTGATATCAAGTACGGCGGCATTGAGAGTGCGAAAATGTACAGCGATGCCCCAGATTATTTCTAGGTGTGCAAGCAGGCGGTGCGTGAGATGCACAGGCAGGTGGGCGACCTTGTGATCGATCGGACTATTGCCTGGCATGGGCTGCTGATACGCCACCTGGTACTTCCCAATAACAGGGCTGATAGCCTGCAGGTGCTGGATTTCATTGCAAATGAAATATCAAGGGAGAGCTATGTGAATATTATGCTCCAGTACAGGCCCGCATATCGTGCATTGGAATTTGAGGATATTAACAGGGCTGTGTACATTGAGGAATATTATAATGTGCTGGATATGGCCAGGGGACTGGGGCTGCACAGGGGATTCCCTAACGAGTGAACTGCCTGGCAGGGACGTATCCAATGATAATGCACAAGCATCGTACTTTAGCCAGGGGTGGCGAGGATGAGGCTTCATCAGGAGGATGTTTTTGAGTCTACGCGGAATCGGGGTTTTGGTCAGATGACTTAGATCCCGGGTGTTTTGTCGAAAAAAAGGAGACTTTTTATTATTTTCTGGGATGATTCTGAAAACCGCTGGGAGCGCAGAGGGACGCAGAGAAAAATAGCAACACTCTGCGATCCTCGGCGTTCTCTGCGGTTAATCTTTTTTGCCATGACCCATTTATTCAGAATAAATTAAAAAGTTACCTCTTTCCAGACATATTCATCGTTCTCGGGTGCGAGATAATAACCGTGCTCCTGATTAACTATTCACAAGGTCGGATTTACTTGAGTGCTGTTTGTAGGCTATAGCATATCTAAAAATTCGTCTACAGTGATTATATCAAGATCAATCTGTTCATAAATATTTTCTTTGATATTCAGAAGCGATTTCACATCCATCGTAACAAGCGGCACTGCATAATAATGCGCAAGTGCGATTATAGGCGCATCTTTCGGTTCTATCCTGAGTGCTTTTGCCAGTGTAATGTTCTCAGCCCTACTTTTCACTTCTCTCAATACCATTTTATCGAAATCCAGTGGCGTGAATGTTGTTTTTACATAAGGCTCTCTAAATAAAGACCAGATCGCAGTTTGGAGCAAGTCGATATCTTCATCACTTTTACGCCCCTCAAAAATTACATTATCGACAATTTCTTTTGCTATGTATGCAGAGACCACCGGTTTGATCTCCCCATCCAATATTTTCTTCAGGATATACACACATTTCCCGTCAGTTTGTAGAAATGCGTGAATCCAGACGCACGAGTCTATTACGATCATGCGATTTCCTGCAACTCTTTGTAGGCTTCTACGTATTTGGTTTCCACGTCATCTTCCGTAGTTTGTATGGATTTATCGATGGTTTCTTTTGTCTTTCCGGCACCGATAGAAGATAGAACTTTTAATGCATCATCTGCTCCCATTGGGCTTTTCCATGCGTTTAACATGATTTCTTTTGTATTCAATGTTTCTTTGAAAAGATCCGACTTCAGGTTGCGAATGCTCAATTCATCCAGATAATACCGGACTGCTTTTTTGACAAAATCCTCTCTACCCCTTATTGATCTTGATTGAATCACTCTATCGATCTTATTTGCTAAAAATTCGCCAATGTTAACTTCTGTAATAGTTTCTGACATCAACATCACCTATTAACAGTTGGGTATCACCTCTTATAAATATTCACATCGGGCGCTTGCAATCAGTGCTTGCAAAACCAACTTCTCTGAAAAAGCACAAGCTCCGTCACCCACTTATCCGGCATCCCCAAACACCCGAACTGTTTTGTAAGCCACTTCTCGACATCGATTGCAACAAATCCATGCAGGTCCGGAGGATACTCAGGCAAAACTTCCCGCACCTTAAGGAATGGTGCAAAGAGCGTCTGTGGGCTCATGGATGTTATCATGGCTACAATCATGCCATGGATGAGCGGTTATAGAGAAGTTGCATCGGGACCCAGGAGTATGCGTGAAAGGACGAATCGCACTGTACAAGCATCGTACTTTAGCCAGGGTTGGAGGGGATGGGCTTCATAGAGAGGATGTTTTTAAGTCTACGCGGAATCGGGGGTTTGGACAGATGACTTAGATCCCGGGTGGTTTGTCGAAAAAAAGTGGGCGGTGCCCCGTCACCAGAAACGGAGCACCAGAGTCACTCGATATGGAATTGGAGGTTCGGGTACTGTGTTCCTCGCAAATTGTAATCTGCGCTGTATGTACTGCCAGAATTATAATATCAGCCATAAGGGAAAAGGGAATCCAATCACCGAAGAGCAACTGGTAGACAGCATGCTCTGGATCCAGCGTATCGGCTGCCACAATATCAATCTTGTTACTCCTACCCATTACACGCCCAATCTTGTAAAGGCCGTGGCTATTGCAGCCAGAAAGGGTTTGAGACTGCCTGTTGTGTATAATTGCAGCGGTTACGAGAATGCCAGGACCCTGGAACTGCTTGACGGTATTGTGGATATCTACATGCCTGATATCAAGTATGGAGGCATTGAGAGTGCGAAACTGTACAGCGATGCCCCTGATTATTTCGAGGTGTGCAAGCTGGCGGTGCGTGAGATGCAAAGGCAGGTGGGCGACCTTGTGATCGATCGGACGATTGCCTGGCACGGGCTGCTGATACGCCACCTGGTACTTCCAAATAACAGGGCTGATAGCCTGCAGGTGCTGGAGTTCATTGCAAATGAAATATCAAGGGAGAGTTATGTGAATATTATGCTCCAGTACAGGCCCGCATATCGTGCAATGGAATTTGAGGATATTAACAGGGCTGTGTACATTGAGGAATATTATAATGTGCTGGATATGGCGAGGGGACTGGGACTGCATAGGGGATTCCCTAACGAGTGAACTGCCTGGCAGGGAAGTATCCAATGATAAGGTCCTTTATCTGTGTGTATCTGCGTCCATCTGCGGTTAATTTTGAAAAGATTCCAGCTTCCCTTTATCCCTTCACTCTCCCGCCCCTTGCTATCTCCACTCCCCTGCGATACCCTCCCGTACTTACCCGGCCGCCTCTCCCGCTCAACCCCACAGCCTGCGCCCGGTTGCTCTGCATGCTGGCGGCGGCCTCGGGTGTTGTTGGGTGCTGCCGGTAGAGGATAGGGCTGTTAAAATATATAACTCATGTGATGGTGAAACCGCAGAGGTTCGCAGAACATTTTTATTTTTCTCTGCGTACCTCCACGTACTCTGCGGTTAATATCGAATTGATTCCAGCCCCCCTTGCTTCCTTCAATCACCCTGCCACCGCAGCCCGTTAGGGCGGCAGTGTGGCAGCCAGCCTTGTAGATTCGTGCGAGTTTCGAACCGCAGATGAACGCGGATGAACGCAGATATTGTAGCCAAATTCAATTATATTTAAATTTATATCGTATTATCAAAATTAATCCCCACAATTGCCGTTATCTGTGTCCATCTGTGTTTATCTGTGGTTAATAATGATATTGAAATAATTACAGCCTGCTTTCTGCATATGCGCTGAGCGTGGGTTGGGGGAGTGGTGTGCGGGCGACGGATTCGGTTGTTGGAGATTACTGCCGGCGGCGGGCATATCTGTAAAAATATAAAATTTATGTAATACTGCACCGCAAAGCACGCAAAGGACGCAAAGTTAAGGTAACATTGTCTTTGCGCTCTTTGCGACCTTTGCGGTGAAACAAAAGGCAGCAAACTTTCAATCTGTGTAAATCCGTGTGAATCCGTGTCTTATGAATAACGAATTTCAGCCCCCATTCGTTTTGCCACCACTGTCATACAAATACCCAAAACAGATATATCACTGCATTCCAATCTATAAAAAGAGGCATACATAATGCAAAGACATCTTATCCAATCCGACCCGGCAATCATGATGGGCAAGCCTGTAATTGCAGGTACGCGTATTACAGTGGAATTAATCCTGGAAAAACTTGGCTTTGGCGAGAGCATTGAACAGATCATCGAGGCACACCCACGCCTGACAGAAGAAAAGATCCGTGCTGCGTTAGCATTTGCATCAGATGCATTGCGGGCGGATGTGGTCTACCCCATTACGAGGCAGAAAAGTGAAGTTTCTTGCTGATGAGTGTGTAGATCGACAGATTGTAGATCGTCTCAGGCACGATGGGCATACTGTGTTATGCGTTGCTGAAATGGAACCAGGGATTTCTGATCAAGAGGTTTTGAATCTGGTTAATCAGGAAGAGGCGATACTGTTAACGGCAGACAAGGATTTTGGGGAACTGGTATTTCGTCAGGATAGAGTTGCACCTGGCATTATTCTCGTCCGCCTTGCCGGATTATCAGCCACAACCAAAGCAGAGATTATCATCGCTGCTATCGAAGATCATCTGGCAGAAATTTTATGGTCATTCACGGTAATTATGCCTGATAGGGTGAGAATCCGGCGAAAATTTTTCAACGATTGATGAAAGTATCAGGCAAATTATTGCACTAAGTGATTTCTAAATAGATAATGAATATCAGATATTGAATGTGTTTACTCCATGATACTTCGATCGCTATCGATTACTCTCGGAGTAGGGGGGCTATTTATCAAAAGAATGAACATTCACCATAAAACTTCTACTACCATCCCAAAAAGTCCGCGCATCCCTATGCACGCTTGAGTGTCCGGTATGGAACGCCTGCTGATGGATGCGCCGCCCCCTCTACTCTCCCACTGTGATCTAGACGCACCGCACCCGTCCCAGTCAAACACTGCGACAGACGGCGTGCGGGTGTTCTGAGATGCGGGCGGCGGCCTCGGGTGTTGGTTGGTGCTGCCGGGGGCGGGCATGGCTGTTGAAATATATAATTTATCTGATTTTTAAGCCACAGAGCACACAGAGTGCACAGAGCCTTGTTGCTTTTCTCTGTGTCCTCGGTGCACCCTGTGGCTAATATTGAATTGATTCCTGCCCACCTTAGTTCTTCAATCTCCCTCCGCCCATCTGCCTTGCAACTTATTAAACCCGTAAAACGTTATATGAAAGTGCGCTATAATAAATATTAGAGGAGGTAAAGCCATATGGAAAGCACGTTTACCGCAATATTTGAGAAAGCCGATGATTGGTATATCGGATACGTTGAAGAATTGCCTGGAGCTAACACACAGGGAAGAACTCTCGAAGAAACTCGTGAAAATCTTCGCGAAGCAATCGAATTGATCTTGGTCTCCAACAGAGAACTTGCTGAGATGGGCTTAACAGGCAAGGAATTTGTTCGAGAAGAAATCAAGGTTGCTGTCTGATGAAGCGACGCAAACTGCTTCGCCATCTGGAAAAGCATGGGTGCAAGTTTCTTCGTGAGGGGGGAATCACACTGTCTTCTACAATCCATTGAACATGAAGACATCAACTGTTCCCCGCCATACCGAGATTATGGATGCTCTAGCTAAAAAGATCTGCAAGGACCTGGAAGTACTACAGCCCTAAACCATGAGCAACATCGTATAACACGGTGTATGCGGCCCACACTTTCAGCGCCCGCTCAACCCCCTCACTCCTTCCAGAACCCTGGTATCAGCAGCACCAGCACCGTGAAAATCTCAAGCCTGCCAATCCACATATTTGCGATAAGCACAAGTTTCCCCATATCAGGTATGGCACTGAAATTGGACCACGGTCCCACAAGGTCAAACCCCGGTCCGATATTACCCAGCGTCACAATGGACGCCGAAGCAGCGCTGAGCGCATCAATACCCAACTCACCTAATATGAATGTGCTGGCCATGAACACCAGTATATACAGGATAATGAACGAGAAGATACTGTTCATCACATCCTCAGGCACTACCCGCTCACCCAGCCGGATGGGCCGCACCAGCTTTGGCTGGAGTGACCTGAACAGTTCCCTGTACGCGTACTTCAACATCAACAGCAGTCGCACCACCTTGATCCCGCCTGCAGTGGAACCTGCACTGCCTCCAATGAACATGAGCATAAACAGGACCATGCGAGACGAGTCCGGCCACGTATTAAAATCATGGGTGGCATAGCCCGTTGTTGTCAGTATAGACAACGCCTGGAATATGGCATACCTGAAAGATGTGCCAATCTCCTCAAACATCCCCGTCCTCCAGAGTGTCCAGGTCAGAGCCGCAGTGGAAGAGACCACAATGAAACTGTAGAACTTGAACTCGCCATCCTTTAACAAACTTCTATGATCCACATATATCAGCCTGTAATGCAGTGCAAAATTAGCACCTGCCACGAACATGAAAAAAACGATGATCCCCTCGATAAGGGGACTGTTGAAAGCTGCAATGGAATCAGCCCTGGGTGAGAAACCGCCGCATGCCATGGTAGTGAAGGTATGGGTCAGGCTGTCGTACACCCCCATACCGGCCAACAGCAGTGCAATAAACTCAACTGCTGAAATGACCACATACACCATCCACAGTATCTTAGCCGTCTCCTTGAGCCTGGGCTTGAGTTTATCTTCAGTGGGCCCTGGCGCCTCTGCCCTGAATAACTGGCGGCCCGCCACTGCCAATTTGGGCAGGATGGCCAAAAATAGCATAATGATACCCATGCCGCCCAGCCACTGCATGAAGCAGCGCCAGAACAGCAAGGCCTTTGAATGGGACTCGATATCTGTCATAATGGTGGCGCCAGTGGTGGTAAAGCCTGACATGGACTCGAACAGGGCATCGACTGGCTGCATCCCGCTCATCAGGAAGGGTAAAGCACCAAATATTGCTGCCAGGAGCCAGGCAAAAGCCACGATGCCAAAACTCTCTCTGTTCCTGAACTCATCGCTGCTGCTATTGGTATATTGCAGCGCAAGCCCCACTGAAGTTGTGACCAAAAACGAATATATGAAAATCATAACAGATGGGAACTGGGCCGGGTCATGCAGGGAATAATAATATCCCACAAGTGCCGGGATAAGCATTAAGATCCCCAGGTATTTCAGGATAATTCCCAGGGTATTAAGGACCACTTTATATCTCATTGTACAACCCATTCTTTACGTAATTTATATGATAAGTTCTTTATCCAAAACGCCGCAGCAGTACCTTGAAAGTCACAATAATGGGTATGATCTCAAGCCTGCCGATCCACATATTGAATATCAGCATCAGTTTACCAACCCACATCATATCAGGCGACGTTATGCCTGTGGACAATCCCACATTGCTCTGTGCCGATACCACCTCAAATATGACATCATCAACATAGTACGGCGGTGGTGCGATATGCAGCATCACGAAAATACCCATGAACAGGAATAACACCCACAGAAACGAGATGATCGCAGCTTCATTGAGCTGTGCGCCCATTTCATCATCAGACAGTACCTTATCCCCGAACTTCTGGACCACTACTACCTCATGGGGCAGCGAGAGTTTCCTGTACCACCACCCGATCCCTGTGAACATAGCGGCGGCCCTCACAATCTTGATACCACCGGCAGTGGAACCCGCAGCACCTCCGATCAGCATCAATAGAATGATTATAAGTTTGGCATTGGGCGCCCAGGTGTGTACAGTGGCGGTCTGCAGGCCTGTACAGGTCAAACCTGACACCGCCTGGAATATAGAATACCGAAAAGCCTCTGACCACCAGCCGTAACTGAGGAAGTTCTCTGCCACAAGCAGTCCCCCTCCCAGGAATAGCAGGATTAACAGGCTACGAGACTGCACATCGTTAAAGAAGGCACCCACATTCCCTTTCAGGACCTTGTAATGTACCAGGAATGGAATTGCACCCATTACCATTATCGGTATCAAGGCAAGTTCTATCAGTGGATTATCATAAGACGCAATACTTGAGTCCTTTACCGAAAAGCCGCCTGTGGATATGGTGGTCATGCCGTGGTTTATGGAATCCCACAGGGGCATTCCGGCCACGAGCAGGATTAAAATGGAAAGGATCGTCAACAGGAAATATATCCACCATATCATTCTTACAGTGGTCATAATGCGGGGGAATATCTTTTCTTCCCGTCCTTCGGCACGGTACAGGTGGTACATACTGGTGCCGGGCCGGGTTATGATGCTGATGATCAGCACAATCACCCCAACTCCGCCAATCCACTGGGTAAGCGACCTCCAGAACTGGATGGTATGGGTAAGTTGTGATGGGGCCGTTATCATAGTGAGCCCTGTGCCCGTCCATCCCGAAGTGGATTCAAATACCGAATTTAAGGGGGACATGCCTTCGATCAGGATATACGGGATGCTGCCCAATAAGGGGATTACCAGCCATGCAATGGATGATATGGCCATGGCATGCGTCAGTTGTATCTCACCCTCGGTCTTACCGATGAATTTTAGCCCCAGTCCTGCAATACCAGCCAGGACTGACGTGACCAGCATAGCATAAATGGCTTCATATTCCCCGAATACCAGGGGCACTGCAATGGATACCAGTGCAAGCAGGCTTACTATCAGTAAGAGGCTGCCCACATACCTTAAAATAATCTTGAAGTCATTCCATGACAAAGGCGATCCGCCCTACTTGAAAAGTTCCTCCACCTTTGAAACCATTTCCAATTTGGTGAAGACAATAACCTTATCACTTGGTTGTATCTGAACATTACCGTCAGGTACAATTATGTTACTTTCGCGTACTATTGTGCTGACAATGGCATCTTTTGGGAACTTGACACTTTTCAGTGGCTTTTTTACTATTTTTGAACCTGCTTTGGCAGTAAGTTCAAGCACTTCAGCTTTTTCACCTTCCAGTGTGGCAATGGATTGGATGCCTGTCTTGAGCAGCGTGGTCTTGAGCACCTCGTTGATGGTAGCTTCCCTGGAACTCATGGCCACATCCACACCCACCATCTCGAACAACTGGGTGTATTCGGTCCTTTCCACCCGGGCCATGACCTTAATTGCACCCAGCTGCCTGGCAAGCAAGGAGCATAGCAGGTTCTTCTCATCACTATTGGTAACAGAAACCACTGCATCCATACCAGGGACATTTACTTCTTCCAGTATCTTCATATCAGTGCCATCACCGTTTATGACCATGATATTTGGCAGGGACTCGGCAATCATTTCACACCGTTTCAAGTCCTTCTCGACCAGTGTGATGTTAAAGTCTTTCTTACGAAGCAGCTCAATCAGGTAGAACCCTACAGTGCCGCCCCCCACTATCAGCACTTTTTTACTCTGGTTGCTGACCTCGAACCATTTCCTTATCTCCTGTATGGCCTCTTCCTTGCCTATCAGTACCACCCTATCACCTGAGAGGATGACATCGTCCCCTCCCGGAATGATGACATCATTATCCCTGAATATGGCTGCGATCATGCTGCATTGAGGAAATTGTATCTTTCTGAGGGGCTTGTTCACCAGCACATTTCCATCATCTACCTTGAACTCGATCATCTTGACCATTCCTCCCACAAAATCCTGGACATCAACAGCCGAAGGTATCGAGAGTATCTGGTACATTTCATAGGCAAGGGAAAGTTCGGGACATATCATGATGTTCATGCCTATCTGTTCACGCATGGTCACAGGTTCATTTATGTAATCAGGATTACTGACCATTGCAATGGTCTTGGTTCCGTTCTTTGTCAGCAGCTTGGCTGCCATACAGGCCACGATATTGAGTTCATCATGATCGGTTACAGCCACCACCAGGTCTGAATTTTCCACTCCCGCTTGTTTCAGGACCTTTATATCAGCACCATTGCCCTGGATAACCTGTACATCAAGACCCATTACCAGCTCTAAGGCATCTTCATCCTTTTCAACAATCACCACTTCATGGTCCTGATATACAGCTTTGGCAAGATGATATCCAACATCACCGGCACCGATGATAATTATGTGCAAAATGTTCACCTGAAAATATGTAATGAAAACGTGTAATGTAAATGTCTAAAGTAAATGTATAATGTAAATATGTAATGTAAATGTGTAAAGTAACTTTTTACATTCTTATAAGACATCAAGGATTATCATCATACATTAAAAGTCTATCTATGAATGATGCAACTTATTAAAAATCTTCGATGTTCTGTTGTGCTTTAACATTTTCTGTGAAGTCACTCGATTTTCTATCAACATCGATCCCGAGCTGCTTAAGGGTATTAACAGCTATCTTCGGACCGATAATATCAGCCAGTGCTTTGAATTCAGCCTTCCTGATAGCTTCGATATCCTTGTATCCTGCATTATACAGCTTCCTTGACCGCACACGCCCGATACCCTTTATCTTGATAATGGGCAGCAGTTCCTTAGCTGCACCATAGGATATGCGCTCCACCAGTTCCTGTGCAAAACCTGCATGTTCGCTGCCGAGATAGGTTAATATGCGGGCAGTGGAATGCATAAGCCACTGGGCAGTGTCCGCCTGTGCCCTTATATCACCAGGACCGATATTGAACCTGCTTGTAATATCATCTTCCTTGCTCTCAGATATCCATTCCAGCAGTAACACGGCTGTCTTTACTTCAGACATGAACCATTCATACTCGCTGCTGTGAGGGGGAGGAGGAGCTACAAATTCATCGTTGTGCTGCTGCACATAGTCATCCAGCCAGCCATAATCGTTATTTCTCAGGTACAGGGGCCGCATATCCGGGGTATTGCAGATAAGCTGGAGCAGTGTCAGTTCGGTCACGTTCACCCTGCCCAGGTGCCCCTGTCCGTCCAGAATGGTACTGGCAGACATGGGGTCAATGTACAACCTGGTCACCAGTTCGCCCAGTTCGCTCGGGTGCAGCCCGTCACTGTCTATTATCAAGTTGTTCGTCGCAAGGAACTCTATCACTTCATCGACTACAGCCGCCAGCTTCCAGGTATCCTGCTGGTGAGCGAAAAAAGTACGGCCTAAAAAATCCATCAGTTCTTCCCTGCTTTTTACAAGCCCGGTGGATACTGTTGAAAGAATGTGGGTGCGAAGGGCGCTTTTTGTACCGAGTTTGGAATAGATATCCTCGGCATCGTTGTTCACATACTGTTCAATAAGTCCCTCCATTTCCTCATCAGATTTTGATATCAGTACCGACTCACCGTACGGGTCAAGACCGGGACGGCCTGCCCGGCCTGCCATCTGTTTGTATTCCAGCACAGGTATGGGCACCATCCCGTAGTTTGGATCATACCGCCTGTAACCCCTAATAATAACGCGCCTGGCAGGCATGTTCAGTCCTGCGGCAAGTGTGGGCGTGGATGAAAGTACCTTGATAAGGTTGTTCCTGAACCCGTCCTCTATAAGTTTTCTCTGCTCCGACAGCAGTCCGGCATGGTGGAACGCCGCCCCGCCCCTTACACATTGTGCCAGCCGCCTTGTGATCTCAGTCTCACCAGTATCCATGACCTGATTGGCCAGGCTATCCAGTTTTACGCTGTATTCATGTCCTGAGCTTCCAGTACTCCCAGTGCTCCCAGTGCTTCCTGAGCTTTCAGTGCTTTCTGAAATTCTTAAGCTTTTACCAAGGGCCTGGCCAAGCCGCCTGGCACTGGCCTCAGCATTCCGCCGGCTGCTCTCGAATACAATGCACTGCCCACCTTCATTAAGGGTATCATAGACCAGGTCGGTCAGTTCATCTTTGTACTTATGTTCCACAGTACGCAGGGAATTTGGGAATTTTATTGCACCACTTAAAAATACTCCCTCCTGCAGGTCTATCGGCCGCCACTTACTCTCAACCAGTGCAGCATCAAGCCACTGTGCCATCTCCTGTGCATTTCCCACTGTGGCAGAGAGTGCGATTATCTGGACATCAGGGTTCATTTGCATGAGCCGTGCAAGGGTGACCTCCAGGGTCGGGCCCCTGTCAGGTGAATCCAGCAGGTGCACCTCATCTGCCACAATTACTGTAATATCCTTAATCCAGGGTGCACGGTTGCGTATCAGTGAATCTGTCTTCTCTGAGGTTGCAACAATAATATCCCTCCTGCCCAGCCACTCGTCCCTGGAATCCAGGTCGCCTGTGGAAACTCCTGCCTGAACGCCCAGTTCCTGGAATTCCCTGAACCGTGCATATTTCTCTGATGCCAGTGCCCGTAACGGTACGATATACAGGCACTTCCCGCCATTGGTGATGGACTTTAGCATTGCCATCTCAGCCATCATGGTCTTACCAGATGCCGTGGGCACGGCTGCCAGGATATTTCGCCCTTCAAGCAGTCCGCCTTCAACAGCCTTTTCCTGGGGCGGGTAAAGTTCAGAGATGCCGGACTCTATGTAAAATCCTTTTACAGCATCGGGAATGTCGATCTCAGAGATTTTCATAAATAGTGTAACTTAAAGGTTTAAGTAGATATAAAGACATTTTGCAATTCAGTTCAAGCACTTTATTTTATCATTTACCAAAGGTGAAACCAATGTACTCAGAAAGGATCAACAATCTCCCACCGTATCTTTTTGCAGCCATAGATGAGGCAAAGGCCAGAGCAATTGAAAAAGGCGTGGATGTGATAGACCTGGGTGTTGGCGACCCGGATATGCCCACACCTGATAATATCATCCAGGCCCTGTATAGATCAGCCCAAAACCCAATCAGGCATAAATACCCTTCATATACCGGCATGTTGTCCTTCAGGGAAGCCGCAGCAAAGTGGTACAAGGAACACCTGGGTATTGAACTGGACCCTGTTTCCCAGGTGCTGACCCTGGTAGGCTCAAAGGAGGGTATCGCCCATATACCACTGGCATTCATAAACCCCGGAGAAATTGCCCTGATCCCGGACCCCGCATATCCTGTGTATAAAATAGGCACATTGTTTGCTGATGGAAAGCCCTTTATTATGCCTCTACTTGAAGAAAATGGTTTTCTGCCTGACCTTGATGCAATACCCAAGGATGTAGCAAAACTGGCAAAACTAATGTTTTTGAACTACCCGAATAACCCCACATCGGCCATAGCACCTGATACGTTCTTTGAAGATGTCATTGAGTTCGCAAAAGAGAATGAGGTCATCATCGTCCATGACAATGCTTACAGTGAGATGACATTTGACGGTTATAAGGCACCAAGTTTCTTAAAATTCGACGGCGCCATGGACGTGGGTATTGAAATGCATTCCCTGTCAAAGACCTATAATATGACCGGATGGAGGATAGGGTTCGCTGTGGGCAATGCCGAGATCCTGGACGGCCTGGGTAAGGTCAAGACCAATGTGGATTCCGGGGCCTTTGAAGCGGTACAGGAGGCAGGGATCGAGGCAATGCAGGGCCCCCAACAGTGTATCAGTGACATGAACAAGCTATACACACAGAGACGGGATGCCCTGATGGTGGGATTAAAGGAACTGGGTATTGATGTCAAGCCGCCAAAGGCTACATTCTATATCTGGGCCCCGGTACCTGAGGGTCATGATTCAATGGGCTTATCAAAGATACTGCTGGAAGAAGCAGGTATCGTGGCCACACCAGGCGTGGGTTTCGGTGATTATGGTGAAGGGTATGTGCGTTTTTCCCTGACCCAGTCAGTGGAGCGGATAAATGAGGCCGTTGAACGAATGGGACATCTGAAAATATAAAGTTTATTTTGTGTTTTTGATAGAAAATTTCATTGTGAAGTTTTTGATAGAAAATTTCATAATGAAGTATTTGATAGAAAATTTCATAATGAGGTATGTTAATATGTTAGTTGGTTCAAATGACAATCAAAAATGAAATTTTGGATAGGGTGGATTCAGGAATCACTGGTTACAATGATTTGTTGAACGGTGGCTATTTCAAAAAGACAGTAAATGTGGTTTCCGGGGAATCAGGGACTGGTAAAACTGTATTTGGCTCTCAATTTCTGTATCATGGCGCCCAGAACAATGAAAAATCCCTTTGTATTATGACTTCCGAATCAGCCGAATCCCTGAAAAAAGAGATGTATTCTTCATTCAAATGGGATTTCTGGGATATGGAGGAATCGGGTAAGGTAACATTTGTTGATATAGCCGACCCTGAACTCAGGTTACAGAAGACTATTGACATGGCACCCATGGAACTTATCATGAGCTTTAAGAAGCTCCTTGTCCGTAAGATCGAAGAGGTCAAACCTGACAGGGTATTTATTGATGCCATTGAAGCCATGTTACTTGCAATTGATTCTCCTTACAAATTAAAGACACTTGTAGATGACCTGTTCGGTGTGCTAAGAGCACATAATAATACTACTATCGTCACTGTAGGGACAACTTTCCATGTTGAGTCTGTTGTAGAATACGGCGCAGACTCGGTGACACGTCTTGGTCGGGTAGTTTCAGGTAACAACTTACAGCGTTCCATCTATGTGGCAAAACTAAGGGGTTCGAAGACATTAAACCAGATACGTGTACTGAACATATCTGATAGTGGTATCAGTATACTGGACCAATCACCCTACACGTCCACTGTTTAGGATTAGCCTAAACCTGGATTACTAATATAATTTGTACATGTATAGGAAAGTATATACTTTCATGTAGGCTTAGAAAATGCTAACGAGGTGAGCATTTTCTTGATCTGTCGATTGCAATATGCTTATCATAGCGACAGTAATAGCTTAGTTTTATATATCTACGTGCCAATTTATGTAAAAATAATGTAACCGTTCATTATCAGAGGAAATCATGTGAACATCTGTTTTTCTCATTTTATATAGAGGTGTTAATCTGAGTATTCATAGGAAAAAACAACCAGAACAGAATGAAGTAGTAAGAGTAAGGGTTCCCCGCAAACAGGAAAGAGAGATTTTAGGTAAAGTTGAAAGTATGCTTGGTGCTAATAAGATCAGAGTACGATGCATGGATGGAGTGGTAAGACTCGGAAGGATTCCGGGAAAGATGAAAAAACGTACGTGGATTCGAGCAGGTGATATTGTTATTGTGGTACCGTGGGATTTCCAGGATGAGAAGTCAGATGTTGTATGGCGATATACCAGACCACAAGTGGACTGGCTGGAAAGAAGAGGATACCTAAAAGGATAATCCATGATGGTCGACCTGGACAGTACGTCTTCGAAAAAGTTGAGAAAGTTTGACGAAAAGATCGATGAATTCAGGACGAGGATAAAGAATTCTGAAGATTTTAAGGTTAAGGATGAGGTTTTTGATACAGCCACGCTGATGGCCCTGTACAAGCTTTCATCAAAGGGATACCTGGATGCGCTCGGGGGTACAGTAAGTACAGGGAAGGAAGCAAACATCTTCCATGCAGTAAGAACACAGGATGATGAACTGCAGGAGTTGGCTATCAAAATCTATCGTATAAGTAACAGTAATTTCAGGGCCATGCAGGAGTACCTGATCGGTGATGTGAGGTTCAGGAACATAAGACACACCAAAAAGGATATTGTACTGGCATGGACCCGTAAGGAATTCAGGAATTTAAGCAGGGCAAAGGAGGCGGGGTTGAATGTGCCTATGCCTCTTATAACCAACAGGAACATACTGGTTATGGAGTTTATCGGAAAGGAAAATATTCCCTTCCCGCAACTTCGTGATCTTAACCTGGATACAGAACAGGCATCATTCATATATGAGGCTGTTGAGGATTTCCTTGTGCGGCTGTACAGGGATGCACAACTGGTACACGGCGACCTGAGTGAATATAATATTCTGGTAGACCCTGACTCCCTGATTCCGGTATTTATTGATATGGGCCAGTCTGTGACCCTTGACCACCTGAATTCAGACGAATTCCTGCAGAGGGATATCGACAATATGGCAAGGTTCTTCTCCAGGTCCCAAGTGGTCGTGGATACCAACGAGCTTTATGAAAAGGTAATTCGGTCCGGGCTCGACCATCAATAATATGTGCTATTAAGTATTTTATGGGGGCTGGTATGATAGATAGCAAAACATCCACTTACATTAAAGTTCCCATGGACAGGGTCGGCGCAATAATCGGACCTGAAGGGAGCATTAAAGATATTATTGAGAAAAAGTCCACTTCAAAACTTGACATTGACAGTAATACTGGGAGTGTTGAGATCATTAGTCCCGAAGACCCGCTGATGGCAATGAGGGCTGCAGAGGTAATAAAGGCTATCGGCAGGGGTTTTAGTCCTGAGAAGGCCCTGCGCCTGTTTGATGATGATATGCTGATATTGGAAATTATTGATCTGAGTCATATAGCTAATACGCCCAAGGAAATGAAACGGTTTAAGGGGCGGATAATAGGTAAGAACGGCAAGACAAGGGAGATATTCGAGAACCTGACAGGTAGTAAGATATCGGTTATGGGGAAAACAGTGAGCTTGATGGGGTACCCTGACCAAGTACTGGTAGTACGTACCGGTATCGAGATGCTGCTCAAGGGTTCTCCGCACGGTCCGGTATACTCTTTCCTTGAAAAGAAACGAAGGGAATTAAAAGAGAGCAGATGGTAGGGTCCATCTGCTTTATTTAAATCTTATCCAAGTCATTCACACCGGGAAGAATATTCTTTCTACTGCTACGTATTTCAGGATAAAAAGTGCAGAGTTTCCAGGATATATGATTATTTTTTCAGATCTGTATCCATTTAAGACAACTTTTATAGTATAACTTCCCCAATTCCCAAACAGCTGTCCTTCATAATGATCAAGCCATGATTTCAACATATTGGCATTGACTACTGATGGGGAATCATTACCCTGTATTGCATCACTGGGGAAATCTTTACCAATCATCCAATTATACATTTCGTTTTTGGTGATTTTCTTTTCGGGATCATCTTTATATAAAATATATTCATCTGTAGATAATTTTCTTAGGGTATCCACATCAATAATGATCATCCTGTCAAGTACACCGTACTTCTTCTGGGCAGATTCAAAAAAGAGTTTCCGGTTGGATATTTTTTCCAGCTCAGTAACTTCGATGATCTCTGATTCTCCTGTATCTTTATGGTATATACTCGCAGCCTCAGCTTCCTTGAAAACCACAACAATAAGATAGTCATTGTCGTCTCTCAAATCATCCATGCCAGAGGTCCAGGCATACATGGTGCCTGCAAGGGCCAGTGCGATTACAATGACTATTACAAGTGCTGTTCGCTTGATCTTTTTAACGAACTTGTTGGGTTTTTTCTCCACTTCCTTTATGATCACCACTTCTTTAGGTGGTGCCTCTTTTGGCTCTTCTTTGATCACAGGGGCCGGTTCGGGTGGTGTTTCAGGCTCTTTTTTAACAGGAAGCTCTTCTTTCACTGGCATATCTTCTTTCGAAGGTGTTTCCGGCACCACTTCAACTTCTTCCTCTGGCTCTTCA
>Ga0255452_1003_pt1 | contig 31394 bp, 26 predicted proteins | sample ANMaggQLBNCT01D9_FD_182652 | JGI IMG/M metagenome (GOLD analysis project Ga0255452, IMG submission 182652) | Sediment cell enrichment communities from methane seep in Santa Monica Basin, California, United Staets - ANME aggregate JGI... | ecosystem: Environmental > Aquatic > Marine > Cold seeps >...
GGAAATATTAAAAAATTTGGTTAATGTTCAGCCTTCTGAAAAAACAAACACTGCTGCAAGTTTGAGTGAAGCTGCGGAAAAGATTAAAAGAAGAGGACTGGTCATCATAATCTCAGATTTTTTTGATGAAATTGGTTCTGTATTAGAAGCTTTGAAACATTTCAGCTATAAAAAGAATGAAGTGATTGTATTCCAGGTTCTGGATCCGATGGAAAAAACTTTCGCTTTTGGTAAAGACGCTATCTTTAAAGATTTGGAAACTGGGGATGAACTGACAACACAACCTTACCAGATTCAAAAAGCTTATCGTGAAGCTATGTCCGAATTTACAAACAGGATTAAGACTGAATGTCTAAATTCGAATATTGACTACAATCTCGTCGATACATCTGACCTTTATGACAAGGCCCTACTTCGATATATTCAAAAAAGAAGTAAGTTATACTGAGAAATTATTTACTTCTCATTTAGAATAAACTTTTGATTTTTTCTAGATATTTTTCTGAAAAGCTCTCTGCCTCAGCTTTAGATTTAGCTTCCGTTATAATTCTCAAAATCGGTTCCGTGTTAGATTTTCTGAAATGAACCCAATGATTCTTGAAGTCAACTCTCAAACCATCATCCGTGTTAATCATCTGGTCAGAAAATTCCTCAATTAATTTCTGAATCACTGCATCGGGATTTGTGGTCAACTCAATTTTCTTTTTTGAAATGAAATATTGTGGTAAATCTTCTTTTAATTGAGATAAAGCTTTTCCATAATCTGTAAGGTGCTGAAGAGTCAATGCGATTCCAACAAGTGCATCTCTACCATAATGCAATTCAGGAAAAATTACTCCGCCACTTCCTTCACCGCCGATTACTGCTTTCACCTCTTTCATTTTCTTAACAACATTAGCTTCACCAACAGGGGAACGAAAAACTTTACAACCGTATTTTGCAGCGACATCATCAACGGCCCTGGTTGTTGAAAGATTAACAACTACGTCACCCTTTTTTCTGGAAAGAACAAACTGAACAATCTGAACAATTGTATTTTCTTCACTGAACGGTTCACCTTTATCAGTTATTAGAACCAAACGATCAACATCAGGATCAACCACAATTCCTAAATCTGCTTTCGTTTCTTTTACCTTTTTCATAGTCTCTATCAGGTTTTCAGGTAGTGGTTCAGGTAGACGTGGGAAAATTCCAGTTTTTTCACAATCCATTTCGATCACTTCGCAACCAAATTCTTTGAGAAATTCAGGAAGCACATATGCACCAGCACCATTCACGCAGTCTAATACAACCTTGAATTTTCTTTTTCGAATCTCATCTAAATAAATCATTCCAAGGTCCAGAATTGCATCAACGTGATTTTGAATTCCTTGTTTGTATACAGTTCTTTTACCAATCTTATCCCAGGATTTATAATTAAGATCAGTTTTATTCAAATACTTTTGCATCTGAGCAAACTCGTCTGGTGAAAGGAACTGTCCGGTTTTATTCAGCAACTTTAATGCATTCCATTGGTTTGGATTGTGACTAGCTGAGATTGCAATTCCGCCTGAAGCATTTAATTTTTTTACATTGAATTGAACAGTTGGGGTAGGGCAAATACCAATTTCTATTACATCAATACCCTTTGCTAGTAATGTTCCGGTTACTAGTAAGTTTACCATTTCGCCTGTTATCCTTGCGTCTCTTCCTATCACAACACTGCCTGATCCGATAAATTCTGCATATGCATTGGTGTGTTTAATAATTATTTCCGGTTCCAATCCATCGCCGATTATTCCACGGATTCCGGAAATGCTTGTCATCAAAGTGCCCATCTAAATTCCTTAATTGTTTAGAATAATTAATTTGAGTCTGTGCAAAGATAATTATTTGCTAATTGATTATTTGACTTTAACTTTATACAATTATTATACTAAAATATGTATCTGATGAAAAAGGAAATCAAAAAAATAAATAGTAAGCTGATTAAGCACTTTGGTATACCAAATCGACAAAAACGATTACCCGGTCCTGTAGATACTTTAATTGCAACAATCCTTTCACAAAATACAAATGATAAAAACTCTTACCAGGCATATCAAAATCTTAAGAAAAAGTATAAATCTGTGAATGAGTTATCATTAGCACCAAGAAGCGCAATTAAAAAAACTATCAAAGTAGCAGGCTTGGGAAAGCAAAAATCAGCAGCAATTAAAAACTTTCTTTCTATTTTAAAGAAGGATAATGGCAAATTCAGTCTTCAACACATCAAAGAGATGACTGATGAAGATATATTAAAAGAGCTAACGTCAATCAAAGGTATTGGAGTAAAAACTGCGAGTTGTGTTTTACTATTTTCTTTAGATAGAAATGTTTGCCCTGTTGATACGCACGTCCACAGAACCCTTAATCGAATTGGTATTGTGAAAACCAGCACACCGGATAAAACATTTGAGAAAATAAAGAATAATCTTCCTGAAGGTACCGCACATCAATTTCATACAAACTTAATCAAGTTGGGCAGAGAAATATGCAAACCGGCAAAACCGTTATGTTCCATTTGTCCCCTGCTGAAGATATGCAAATTCAAAAAGAAGAATTTGAAAAATGTTGACAAAAAAAGCCCCAATAGCTTCCTCCTACTGGATTCGATTTAGATAAGCATTTTTAGAGTCAAGAATTCTGATTATCTTTATTTTGCTCTAATGCATAATTCGCTTAAATTTGAATTAAAATTTCCACATCTATAAAACTATCAGGAGTTATTAAATGGCAGAACAATTAGGTTTGCTGGGATACGACTATGTTGAATTTTACGTGGGCTCAGGTAAAATGTGGGCTTACTGGCATGCAAAAGCTATGGGGATGAAAATTGTTGGATATTCAGGACCGGAAACTGGTGTGAAAGGAAAAGTATCTTATTATCTCGAACAAAATAATCTTCGAATTGTAGTTACATCAGCAATAAATCCTAAGCAATATGAAATATATTCTTTTGTTGATAGGCATGGAGATGGGGTTAAAAGATGGTCATTAAAAGTTAAGGATGTTAAAAAAGCATTTGATGCTGCAATAAAGAACGGGGCAATCCCTGCCTGGGAACCAAGAAGAACAGAAAACGAAAATGGTTTTATCGAAGAGGCAGCTCTAAAACTTTATGATGATTCTGAGATTGTTTTTGTCAACCGTGAAAATTATAAAGGAATATTCAAACCGGGCTACGGAAAACCAATTCAAAAAATTGATATTGTTGCTGAAGATACCGGGCTGCAGGCAATTGATCACATTGTTGGTAATGTTCGAACAAATGAAATGGATATCTGGGTAAACTATTTAAATAAAAGTTTGAACTTCGAGACATTCATAGATTTTGGTCCTGGCGATATATCAACGCAGTACTCAGCACTTCTTTCAAAAGTAGTACGCTCGACTGAAGGTCCGGCTATTAAGAATCCTATTAACGAACCTTATGACGGATTGAAGAAATCGCAAATAGAAGAATATATTGACGAGTACCTTGGATCAGGTATTCAGCACGTTGCAGTTATAACGAACGACATTATCAAAACTATTGCTGCAATGAGAAAAAACGGGATGGAATTTCTTTCCGTTCCCGATTCATATTATGACACATTAAAAGAAAGAGGATTTGAAGTTACTGAAGATATCGGTGAACTAAAGAAATATGGAATTCTCTGTGACATTGAAGGAAAAGGATATTTACTCCAGCTTTTCACAAAACCGATTGGTGACAGGCCTACATTCTTTTATGAAATAATCCAAAGAAGAAAAGGTGCACAAGGATTTGGACAAGGTAATTTCCAGGCGCTGTTCGAGTCAATTGAAAGAGATCAGGCTCAACGCGGTAGTCTTGATAAATCAAAATAATGTTAGAATAAATTTTTTCGGAGGATATGAATGGCATTCTATGTGAAAGTAGGCAAAGTTCCACCTAAAAGACATATTACTTTTTATAAAGAGGATGGCAAATCTCTTTACAGGGAAGAAATGTTCAGCACGAAAGGTTTTTCGGGAATTTACTCGAATAAATATCACCTTTACATGCCTCCGCAAGTTGAAAAAATTAGTGAAGTTGCTATCGATTCTTCCGGAAATGATTGGAATGATGCCCCCGTTGAATACTATCATTTTGTTACAGATAAAAAGCAAACTAAAGGAAATCTTCTCACTGCACGAAATGAATTTTTGAAAAATGATCATTGTGTTATTTCGACTGTTCACATAACAGAAGATTCTGATTTTTTCTATCGTAATAGTCAAATGCACGAAATTGTTTTTGTTCACCAGGGAAAAGGATTGTTATTATCTGAATATGGTAAGATTAAATTTGATGAATGGGATTATTTAATTATCCCAAAAGGCACAACGTATCAATTAAAATTTGACGATTATAAGAATAATAAAGTTTTTATAATTGAATCAGACACGCCTTATGAAATTCCTTCTCACTTCCGAAATGATTATGGACAGCTAACAGAAGAAGCACCATATTACGAACGTGATTTCAGAGTGCCTGAATATATGGAACCGATTGATAAAATTGCTGACTTCAAGTTGATGCTTAAAGTAAGAAACAAAATGTTCGAATATCGACTTCCTCATCATCCCTTTGATGTTGTTGGATGGGATGGATTTCTTTATCCATATGCATTCAACATAAAAGAATATGCACCGAAAGTCGGAAAGATTCATTTGCCTCCACCAATTCATCTTGTCTTTACGACAGATCATTTTGTTATTTGTAATTTTGTTCCAAGACTTTACGACTTCCATCCAGAAGCAATCCCTGCTCCATACTATCATTCAAATGTAGACAGTGATGAAGTTCTTTACTACGTGCACGGAGATTTTATGTCAAGAACCGGTGTTCAGGAAGGTTCAATAACACTTCATCCAATGGGAATTCCACACGGTCCGCAACCCGGTAAAACGGAAGCATCAATAGGAAAGAAAGAAACAGAAGAGTATGCTATAATGATTGATACATTCCAGCCATTAAGAGTCACAAAGAATGTCAAAGCGACTATGGTGGAAGAATACTCACAATCCTGGCTCGAGAAAAAGTAGTTTAATAATTTAGGAAAGACATACAGACTATGAAACTAGTTTCTTATACAACAAAGAAAAAAGACAGACTCGGAATATTTGTCGAGGGTAAGATTTATAACCTTCAGGAATGTGCTGCAGGTATGGGGTTCGAATTACCAAACCGGATGAGAAGATTTTTAAGAGGTGGCGATGAGTTTATGAATCTTGCACGACAAGTTGAACAAGCAATAAAAGACGGTAAAATAACTTCATTTGTATCTGATGAAAATTTGAAGCTGTTAGCACCAATTCCAAACCCACCATCTTGCAGAGACGGCTATGCTTTCAGACAACATGTTGCAACAGCCAGACGAAACCGCGGAGTTGAAATGATTCCTGAGTTTGATCAGTATCCTATTTTCTATTTTACTAATCACAATGCGATTTTTGGCGAAGGTGAAATTAGAGTTGAAGATGATCATCTACAAAAACTCGATTTTGAACTTGAAGCTGCAATTGTAATTGGTAAAGAGGGAAGAAATATTTCTGTGGAGGAAGCTGATAGTTTTATTGTTGGCTACCTTATTATGAACGATCTTTCTGCCCGGGTTCTTCAGATGGAGGAAATGAAATTAAATCTTGGTCCTGCGAAAGGAAAAGATTTTGCAACATCTATCGGTCCCTGGCTTGTTACTCCCGATGAACTTGAACCTCACAAAATTTCTGCAGAGAATGGAAATAAATACGATCTTCGAATGACAGCAAAACACAATGGAAAATTAATTTCAGATGGAAATATGAAGGATATGAACTGGACTTTTGCAGAAATAATTGAACGTGCTTCTTACGGTGTGAGATTATTGCCCGGTGATGTAATTGGTTCAGGTACAGTTGGAACCGGCTGTTATCTCGAATTAAATGGTACGTGGGCTTTGGAGGCAAAAGAAAAAGGTAAAGATTTTAAGCCGATTTGGTTAAATGTTGGTGATGAAATAGAGTTAGAAATTACAGGACTCGGCATTTTGAAGAACAAAATTGGAAAGTCTAAGAAAAACAGATCCATTCTCGCAAAGAAGAAGAACATTTCATAATGTTTCACTATGAAACTAAAGATTTATCTGTTCCTGAAGTACACAGACTTTTACTTGGTGGGGTAGCCCCAAGACCGATTGCGCTTATTTCAACAATTTCTAAAGAGGGAATCAATAATCTATCTCCATTTTCATTCTTCAATGCGTTTGGTGCCAATCCTCCAATAGTTGCTTTTTCTCCGTCTCGTCGCGGAAGAGATGCAACATTAAAAGATACTTATAACAATTTATTAAAAACCAGAGAGTGTGTAATTCAGGTTGTGACTCACTCAATGGTCGAGCAAGTGAGTCTTGCTTCAGCTGAATTTTCTCTGGACATTGATGAGTTTATTAAATCAGGCTTAACTCCGATTGAATCAGATTTAGTAAAACCAAAACGTGTGAAGGAATCTCCGTTTCAAATGGAATGTAAATTGTTAGAAATGCGAAGCTTTGGAGAGGGCGGAGCCGCCGCAAATCTAGCAATTTGCGAAGTGATAAAGTTTCATGTTGCCGAGGATTTATTTACGAATGGAATAATTGATCCGTTAAAAATTGATCTCGTTTCCAGGATGTCAGGAAACTATTATTCCCGTGCTGGTGCAGGTGTTTTTGAAGTAGAAAAACCAATCGGTAAAAAATGTATTGGCTATGATCAGATACCTGAGCATATCAGGAAATCTGAAATTTATTCAGCAAATGATCTTGGAAAATTCGGAAACTCAGAGTCCATCCCTAGTGAAGATGATGTTAAGGTTTTTATCCAAAACATTAACAATGAAAAAATAGATGACTTTGAAGATGGCTCTGAAGCATTTCTGAGATATCAACATATGAATGATTATAAAAAAATGCTCAAAGCAGCTTTGAGTATAAGTGATAGTAAAATTGAAAATATTGAGCTGGCAGTTAAGTCATCGCTGCAAAGTAACGATATGGATTTTGCTTGGAAAGCAGCACTCTATGTCAAAAATATAAATTAGAATTTCATTCAACTAATACTTATTCAAGACTCACTCATTAAGTGAGTTTTTTAATATTATGAGTAAAACAAAACCACTTTGGATTCCTTCAGAAGATAGAATTAAGAGTTCCAACTTCTCAAAGTATTATAATTTCCTGCGGAAGGAATATAATCTTTCATTTTCAAACTATTCAGAATTACATTCATGGTCAGTAACTGAAATCGAGAATTTTTGGGAATCGATCTGGAAGTTCAGTGGAATAATTCACTCAAAACCATTTGAAAAAGTTCTCGACAAACGAATTATGCCCGGTGCTAATTGGTTTCAAGGCTCTGAGCTAAATTTTGCAGAAAACATCTTAAGATATCAGGATGATCACGTTGCAATTGTTAGCAGCAGGGAAGATAAGCCAGATGTTATTTTGACTTACAAAGAATTATATGACTTAGTTGCTGCATGTAGAGCTGGATTGAAAAATATCGGGATCAAGAAAGGGGATATTGTTGCTGGATTTGTTACAAATATCCCTGAGACAATTGTAGCAATGTTGGCGGTCACCAGTTTAGGTGCTGTCTGGACTTCGTGCTCCCCGGATTTTGGGACACAGGGAGTCATTGATCGTTTTGGACAGGTCAAGCCAAAGGTACTTTTCGCAATAGAAGAATACCAATATAACAGCAAGACTATTAACTGCAGAGAAAAAGTAGGAAAAATTGCTAGCCTTATTCCTGATATCGAACGAGTAATATGGATTCCTCAATACCAGCAATTAAATTCTATTCAAAGGAACAATCAAAAAAGTAAGGTAGATTTAGGTAAGTATATAATTTTTAATGAGTTATTAGATATTACATCAAATATAATATCCTTTGAACAATTACCATTCAATCATCCGGTTTATATTATGTATTCCTCAGGTACGACTGATTTACCAAAGTGTATGGTACACGGTGCAGGTGGTACTTTAATTCAACATTATAAAGAGCATGTTCTACATACTGATCTTAAAAGAGATGATGTTATTGCCTATTACACCACCTGTGGCTGGATGATGTGGAATTGGCTAATCAGCTCGTTGCAAGTGGGAGCATCCTTATATTTGTATGATGGTAATCCTGTATATCCTGATTCAGATATCTTATGGGAGAAAATAGAGGAGAATAAAATTACAATTTTTGGTACTTCACCAAAGTATCTGTCAATATTTGGAAAACAGGATTTTATTCCAAAAAAGAAATACAATCTTGAATCTTTAAAGGCAATATTGTCAACAGGATCACCATTGCCCGAGGAAACATTTGAATGGGTATATGAGAATGTGAAATCGGATTTACAGCTTTCATCAATTTCTGGGGGAACAGATATTATATCCTGTTTTATGTTAGGCAATCCAATTCTGCCCGTTTATTCAGCGGAAATTCAATGCAAAGGACTGGGGATGAAGGTTGAAGCTTTTAATGAAAAAGGTAAGTCAGTGATTGCAGAAAAAGGTGAATTGGTCTGCACGGCACCATTTCCTTCTATGCCTGTTTATTTCTGGGATGATACAAGTGGTGAAAAATATAGAAAAGCATATTTTGAAAAACATGATAGAATATGGACGCACGGAGATTACATTAAAATAACTGAGAACGGTGGAATAGTAGTATATGGAAGATCCGATGCTACACTTAACCCCGGTGGCGTACGTATCGGAACAGCAGAAATTTACCGGATTGTTGAAGAACAAGATGAGATTGCTGACAGCATCGTTGTTGGCAAAAAATTCAATGGCGATGAAAAGATTGTTTTGTTTGTTGTTCTAAGAGAAAATATAAAGTTAAATAAAGCTCTTAAAGACAAAGTCAAACTAGAACTCAAACAAAAAGCTACACCGAGACACGTTCCTTCAGAGATTCATGAAGTAAAGGAAATTCCAAGGACAATAAGCGGGAAAAAAGTTGAGATTGCTGTTTCAAAAATTCTCAATGGAGAAGAAGTTGAGAATAAGGATGCACTCGCAAATCCTGATTCACTCAAACAGTTTTATATATACACAAATAAATAAACTTATACGTAAAGAGCACTACCAAATTCCCGTCGATGATTCAATGTAATTTCGTTATCCTCACCTAAGAATTTGAAGATGGCGATACAAGTTTTCCTGGCTCCATCATCATCGTAGTTTTTATCTGTTCTGATAATATCAATGAATTTAGTTAATGCCGAATCAAAATCTTTTTTTCGAATATTATCGATTGCAGATAAATATTTTTCTCTGACTTCAGAATCAGTAAATGAGCTTTGGTCACGCTGCAGCAATTCAGCAAGAGTAGTTATTGCTTCGGCAAGTTCAATATTGTCTAAGTTACCATCAACATTTTCAACTAATCGCTTCGCTTCCTTTATATCTTCAAAAAGTAAAAGTTTAGCAAGAAGAACTTTTACTTCACTATTGTTTATATCACCTTTGTGTATATCTTCAAGAATTACTCTTGCTGTTGAAACATCTCCTCCTTTTAATAAAATCTTTGCGTGTTCAATTTGATCCACAAATTTGCTTGGGATGGATTTCTTCAGCCAGTCCTTTATAGCTGATTCTGGTAAAGCACCAGTAAATTCATTAATAACTTCACCATTCCTGAATAGTTTTACATTTGGAATTCCCTTAACTCCATACTTCATTGCAAATTCCTGATTCTTATCCGTATCTACTTTTACTAACTCCCAGATATCTTTATTCTCTTCGGCGAGTTTTTCAAGAATTGGTCCGAGCATCCTGCAAGGCGCACACCACTCAGCCCAGAAATCTACAAGCACTGGTTTATCAAAGCTTTTTTCAATTACATCTATTTGGAAATTTGTTATTTCGTAATTCATAATTAATTTAGATTTTTTATAACATTTGATGATAAAATCCTTGTTGAGATTCAACTGGCTAAAATCCCAAGAATATATTTCAATATATTTCCCAAAGAAAAATTATTATTTGTCTTGAAAAATAAAAGATCTGACATAATAGCTTTTATATTATCGGGTGGAAAAAGCAGCAGGATTGGAACAAATAAAGCTTTGCTTCAAATTGAAGGAAAACCTTTAATTCAAAGGTTGGTTGAATTACTAGATCCAATATTTTCAGAAGTAGTAATCAGTTCTAATGAACCTGACTTGTACAATTTTACAGGAAAGAAGATTGTTCAAGATATTTATTCAGCAAGGGGACCTTTAGCCGGAATACATTCTATTCTAAAGTTTACAAATATAAAAATGAATTTTATTATTTCTTGTGATTTACCACTTATCAGCACTCAGTTAATCAATTATATTGTCAATTATGAAACTATGAAAGATATTATTCTACCAGTGGCGGATGGAAGAATCCAGCAAACTTGCGGACTTTATTCTAAAAATATTTTAAATGAAGTTGAAAAACTATTGATCGAAAGCAACCAGAAAAACAGCAAGCTGAAAGGAAGTATATACGAGTTGATGGACAGGGTACCGACTGAGATTGTTGAAGTGGATAAGTTTGATTTTTATAGTCCAGATCTATTTCTAAATATAAACACACCTGAAGACTACAACTACTTAAAATCCATTTTTGAAAACAAGTGAGACCGATATTTAAAAATTCTTTTCTTATTCTTTTATCATTAGTCCTAGTCTATTTCCTCGCTCAATTCTTAGCAGACAAAGTATTAGTAAAAAGCTCATTCAATGGATGCATAGACTGCCACGGTGAAATGGAAGGTTTCTCTGTATCACACCATCCTGATATAATTGGATGTGAATCCTGTCATCTTGGTAATTCATTTACCTCAAATAAAGATTTTGCACACAAAGGAATGATAATTATTCCTGGAAATTTGTCAGATGCTGAAAGAACCTGCGGCGCAAAAAATTGCCATTCCGGAATTAGTCAGCGAATAACAAAATCACTGATGAATACAATGAGTGGTGTAATATCTGTAAATCGTTTTGCTTTTGATGAACTGAAAAAACCTGTCGGCATGTTTAAAGTTAAAGATCTAACTCAATCGAATGCTGATAATCATTTTAGAAATTTATGCGCATCCTGTCATCTGGGAAATGAGAAAATCGAGTTCGGTCCAATTACAGAATTATCACGTGGAGGAGGTTGCAATGCGTGTCATTTGAATTACAGCGATGAAGCAAGTGAACAATTAATTGATTATCAAAAGTCGACTGATGAGGAAAAAATTTTACCAAAGATTCATCCACAATTAAGTTTAAATATTTCTAACGATCATTGCTTTGGATGCCACGCCCGGTCTGGAAGGATTTCTACGAATTATGAAGGCTGGTTTGAAACTCTTCTCAGTGAAGATGAAGTTGAGGATAATAGTAATTACAGAGTTTTGATGGATGGAAGAGTATTTCAAAAAAATAAGGATGATGTTCATCATCAGGCAGGAATGGAATGTATTGATTGCCATGTTTCAATGGAAGTTATGGGTGATGGAAATTCTTATGAACATATGGAAGAGCAGGTAAGAGTTCAATGTGAAGATTGTCATTCACAAGAAACTCGATCAGTGAGCTATGACGAACTTGATTTTGAATCTAAAAAGATCGTTGATTTAAGAAAGCTAAGAATGGAGAACACAAAATTTTTAGTAACTGATAAGTCTAACATTCCAATTATTAATGCATTCGTGAATTCCTTAAATGAAAAATATCTTGTAACAAAAGCAAGTAAAACAAGACTGCGACTAAAACCACCTGTCGCAATTTGTGTTGAAGGAAAAGCACACGAAAGACTATCCTGCAGTTCTTGCCACACGGAATGGGTTTCACATTGTGCCGGCTGCCATACGGAGTACGATCCAAAATTGGAAGGATATGATTTACTTGATAATAAAGAGATTGTTGGAAGTTGGAATGAGACTCCAAGTGATTTTTATGTTGATTATCCGGTTCTTGGAGTAAGGAAAAAAAATATAAGTAAAGAAATTATTGATACTTTCATTCCCGGAATGGTGCTAACAATAGAAAAAATGAAAAACGATCCGAATAAAAAAATATTTAGAAGATTGTTTGCACCAACGTTTTCTCACACAATTAACAAAGAGGGAAGAAGTTGTGAATCTTGTCATAATAATCCTTTGGTGATCGGATATGGAAAAGGAACAATGAGTTATTCAAATAATGGTAGATGGAATTTCACACCACAATTTTCAAATCATAAAGAAGATAACTTACCGAAAGATGCCTGGATTGGGTTTATGAAAACGAGAGATGAAACATCAACAACCAGAACAAATACACGTCCATTTTCAATTGAAGAACAAAAAAGAATTCTACTGGTCGGTGCCTGTCTGACTTGCCACGAGGAAAAATCAGAAGTAATGAAAAAAAGTCTGATAGATTTTGAAAAAACTTTAATAAACCTCTCCACAAAATGCCTCTTACCAATCTGGAATTGATTGCTCGATAACAAAAAACCATTAACACGGTAAAATAGTTTACCGCAGTTCACGGTTCTATTTTTTTAGAAAATGTTAGTTCAATTTTCTTTAGAATGAAAATATTTTTTGCTATCATCCTCATTTAACTCTTCATAACTCAATTTTTGCATTGGCAGTAAAGTTGGTATTTATAAATATCAACTTTTAAATACGAAATAGCTTGAACTTCAATACTCCAAACAACGAACCTATTTACCCGATCAGAACTGCTGCGAAGCTACTTGAAATTTCTGTTCATACTCTCAGGATGTACGAAAAAGAAAGTCTTATCATCCCTTTTAAAAAATCTACAAATCATCGTCTTTACTCAAAATCTGATATAGAAAGAATTAAGTGTATTCGATCTGCAATAAACGAATCTAAAATCAGCATTCAGGGAATTAAAACGATCTATTCAATGATGCCTTGCTGGGAAGTGATAAAGTGCAGTGAGGAAGACAGGCGCAGATGTAGTGCTTTTTCATTGCACAGCGGACCATGCTGGGCAGTAAAGGGGAAAGATACTATTTGTGCATCGAAAGATTGTAGAAATTGTTCAGTCTATCAGGACTACGGTGAATGTGGAAGTATTAAAAAATTCATACGAAATAAATTAGCAGGAAAAGAATGAATTACTTATCACGAAGAAAATTTTTAAAGATATCCGGTGCAACTATTGCAACGACTGCTGTTCTAGCCGGATCAGCTAAAACATTTGTAAAAACTGCTGATAAAATCAATGAAAAAAATGTAAAAGGGATCAAGAAAATTCCCACTTACTGTGATTTATGTTTCTGGAAATGCGGTGTTATGGCTTATTTAAAAGATGGAAAGCTCTGGAAAGTTGAAGGTCATCCTGAAGATCCATTAAGCAATGGCCGATTGTGTCCGAGAGGAACAGGAGGAATTGGTGCTCACTTCGATACGGAAAGACTAAAATCCCCGTTGATAAGAAAGAGTCTTCGTGGTGAAGAGAAATGGGTTGAAGTTACCTGGGGTGAAGCATTCGATTACATTGCTGAAAGAATGAATAAAATAAAAACTGAGTATGGACCTGAGTCAATGGCCTTATTCAGTCACGGAGTTGGAGGAACTTTTTTTAAACATTTAATCCGCGCTTATGGGAGCCCAAATGAAACTGCGCCATCGTTTGCACAATGCCGGGGTCCAAGAGAAACAGGATTTGAACTTACCTTTGGAGACATTGTCGGCTCACCTGAAAGAACTGATATTCAGAATTCTGATTGCCTTGTCCTAATTGGATCTCATCTTGGTGAAAATATGCACAACACTCAGGTACAGGAATTTTCCAGAGCAGTTGAAAAAGGCACATCGATCATTGTTGTTGATCCACGATTTTCTGTCGCTGCAGGTAAAGCAAAATATTACCTGCCGATCAAGCCCGGAACTGATATGGCATTGCTTCTTGCATGGATGAATGTAATTGTAAATGAAAAATTATATGATGTTGATTATGTGAGTAAATATGGATTCGGATTCGAAAACTTTGCTGCTGAAGTTTCGCAGTACACACCGGAATGGGCTTATGTTGAAACAGGAATTGATCCTAATGTAATAAGAGAAACAGCTAGAGAAATGGCGAGATACAAACCTGCAACACTCGTTCATCCCGGAAGACACACTACCTGGTATGGCGATGATGCCCAGAGGAGCAGAGCGATTGCATTATTGAATGCACTTCTCGGAAGTTGGGGAAGAAAAGGTGGGTTTTATATTCCTTTCAAATACAACATTCCAAAATATCCTTACGTTCCTTACCCGGAAGCAAAAAAAGAACCGGTTGATAATCCAAATAACAAATATCCGTTTGCAACAGCTGAACAAATTTCTACAGGAATAAGGGATGCAACAATAACCGGAAAACCTTATCCTATTAAAGGCTGGTTCATTTATGGAACAAATCTTTTACAAGCTTTACCAAACAGAGATGAAACAAAAAAAGCTATTCAGAATCTTGATTTGATGGTTGTCGTTGATGTTCTTCCCAGTGAAATTGCTGGTTGGGCTGATGTTGTTCTTCCCGAATCTGTTTACTTAGAAAGATATGACGATTTAAATACTGCACCTTTCAGGGAAAGCTTTGTTGCAATAAGACAACCTGTAGTTGAAGAACCGAACGATCAGAAACCTAACTGGTGGATAGCAAAAAAACTTGGAGAAAAACTCGGATTAAATCCATACTTCCCCTGGAATGATATGGAAGAATATCTTGATACAAGATTGAAATCTGGAGGACTCTCACTTGCTGAATTAAAAGAAAGAGGAATCATTCTTGGACCCAAGCAACCAATTTATTTTGAAGAGGGTGTTGAACCTGAATTCTGGACACCATCAGGCAAGATTGAATTTTATTCGACTCAATTAACCGAAGCAGGATTTGATCCTGTTCCCAAGTACACAAAACATCCCGAACCACCTTCAGGCTATTTCAGATTACTTTATGGTAGAGCACCTGTTCACACCTTCAGTAAAACACAATCGAATCCGCTGTTGCATGACATAATGAGTGAAAATGAAATTTGGGTAAACGTGGATATTGCTAACCGTTACGGATTGAAACAAGGTGACAAAATTAAATTGAAAAACTATGAAGGAATTATTTCTGATGAGATAAAGGTTAAACCAACTGAAAGAATTAGACCTGACTGCGTTTATATGGTTCACGGGTTCGGACAAAAATCACGGCAGCTAAGAAGCACTTATAAAAAAGGTGCAAGCGATGCAGAACTGATCACTCAATACAAAACTGATCCGCTTATGGGTGGGACTGCAATGAATGTGAACTTCGTAACATTTGAGATGGAGGTGTAATATGCCAAGATACGGAATGGTTATAGATACTCGTAAATGTGTTGGCTGCAGTGATTGTGTTGTTGCTTGCAAAACTGAAAACAATGTGCCCATAGGTTACAATCGGGATTGGATTGTGACAGAATCATTTGGAAAATTTCCTGATATAAATATGGAAATAAGAACTGAGCGATGTAATCACTGTACAGAAACACCTTGCGTATCATGCTGCCCAACAGGTGCAAGCCACATTCACGATGTCGGCGGTGTAGTTCTGGTTGATCACAATAAATGTATCGGATGTAAAGCCTGCGTAGAAGCCTGTCCTTATGATGCACGTTTCATTCATCCTGATGGTTACGCAGATAAATGCACGTTCTGCATTCACAGAGTTGAAAAAGGAGAGAATCCAGCCTGCGTTGATGTATGCCCAACTTATTGTATGTACTTTGGTGATCTCGATGATCCGAATAGCGAAGTTAGCAAGTTATTAAATTCAAGAAAGTATCATGTGTTGATACCTGATGCCGGAACGAAGCCGAATATTTTTTATTTAGTGTAAGGATTTTATTATGCACGAAATTTTCACAACAAGACACAACCCACACATCGATCCGTCTATGACAATGTGGGGATGGGAAATTCCTGTTTATCTTTTCCTTGGTGGAATGGTTGCCGGAATGATGATCATCGCCGGTTATTTTTTATTCAGTGGAAGACATAAAGAAAGTAATTGTTCCTGCTATTCAATTCCATTCACAAGCTTTATTCTTCTTAGTGCAGGTATGCTCGCTTTGTTTTTGGATTTATCACACAAACCTTATGTATGGAGACTTTACACAACATTCCAGATTACATCTCCAATGTCCTGGGGTGCGTGGATTTTGTTACTTGTTTATCCTGCATTGATTGCAAACATCATAATTCGACCGCCATCGTGGATGACAAAAAGGATTCCAAAGCTTGTTGACGTTTCAGGAAAAATTCAGGCTCATCCGTTCCTGGTAAAAAACATTGGTATACTAAATATGATTTTAGGAATGATGCTTGGTGCTTACACTGGTGTTCTGTTAAGCACAATGGGTGCACGTCCGTTGTGGAATACTTCACTGCTCTGGGTTCTGTTTCTTGTTTCTGGTCTCTCGACTGCCGCTGCCTACGTTCATCTTGTTGCAAAGAACAAAGCTGAAAGCGAATTGCTTGCAAAAGCTGATAACGGATTTCTTGTTGTTGAATTATTTGTGATGGTGATGCTATTTCTTGGACTTTTGTCCTCAGCAGGACCACACATTGAAGCAGCGCAATTGTTGTTGAGCGGACCTTATGCTCCGGCGTTCTGGGTTTTTGTCATTGGATTAGGAATTGTAATTCCACTCGGGATACAACTGCTAGCTGTTAATCATAAAATTAAGCACACACCAATCGCACCGATAATGGTTATTGTCGGAGGATTGATATTAAGATTTGTAATTGTTTCGGCTGGACAATACAGCCACTGGTTTAATGCACATTTTAAATAACGGAGAAAATATTTAATGACGACATTAGTTAAAAAAATTACTCACGTCTTCGAGAAGGAAGAAGATAAGGTTGCAGTAAAATCGCAGCCCTATTCAAATCCTTATCTCGTTGGTGTTGGGCTCGGACTCATTCTCCTTGCAGCTTTTGTGATAATGGGCAGGGGATTAGGAGCTTCTGGAGCATTCTCAACATTAATTGCTGTAGGAGTCGATAAAGTTGCTCCGGAACACGCCAGCAACAACTCTTTCTATAGCAATTACTTAGGAGATGGAACATCAAATCCTTTCAAAGACTGGATTGTCTTTGAAGTGATCGGCGTTTTAGCAGGAGGATTTATTTCCGGTTCACTCGCAGGAAGAGTCAGAAGGGGAATTGAGAAAGGTCCACGAATTTCTTCAGCTAAAAGATTGATTTTTGCTTTCATCGGTGGTGGATTGATGGGGATCGGTGCAAAGCTTGCAAGAGGATGCACAAGCGGTCAGGCTTTATCAGGTGGAGCAATTCTTAATCTTGGAAGCTGGGCTTTTATGTTGATGATTTTTGTCGGTGGTTATGCCGCTGCATATTTCATAAGGAGGCAATGGTTATGAACGCACCATTTTTTAAATTCGGGTTATTCAATTTTGATGTAAGCTTAATCATTGCATTCATAATCGGTATTGCATTTGGTTTTGCACTCGAGCGCGGAGGATTTGGCAATGCAAGAATTCTTGCTGCACAATTTTATTTTTCAAATATGAGAGTGCTAAAAGTGATGTTCACAGCAATTGTAACAGCAATGCTAGGAATCTATTATTTATCTGTTATAGGTTTTATGGATTTATCTCTTATTTATGTTAGCAATACTTACATCGTTCCGCAGGTTGTTGGCGGATTGATACTGGGAGTTGGATTTGTTATTGGTGGCTACTGTCCGGGGACCTCTGTTGTTTCCTTTTCAACTGGTCGGCTTGACGGACTTGTCTACATTCTTGGTGTGATGGCTGGGATTTTTGTTTTTGGAGAGATATATCCTTTGATTGAAAATTTTTATTACTCGACTAATTTGGGAAGCCTGACAATTCCACAATACTTTGATATGTCTTATGGCATGGTAGTTTTCTTTGTTGTGCTGATGGCTCTCGGTGCATTTGCTGCTGCTGAATGGGCTGAGAAAAAATTTGCAGATAAAAATCCGGAGAATAGTTTATGAAAAAGTTTATTAGCGAACTAAGCACTCCAAAAAAACTTGCACTTGTTGCATTGATACTTGGATTCATTGCCGTATTTGCAGGCAGCCCTTATGTTGGTTCAACAATAGCTGTAAATACCAAAAATCTCGCACTAAATACAGTGAAAAATTCTGATAAGATAAATGTTCTTGAACTTGCCGATTGGATAATTAAAGAAAAGTCGGATTACACTTTGGTTGATCTACGGGATGAAAAAGAATTCACTGAATATTTTATTCCGACTGCTGTTAATATTCCTCTTGAAACATTGCCAGAATCGGGTTTGCTGAGAAACCAGAAAATTATTCTTTATGCGGATGATGATTTGAAAGCTGCACAGGCTTGGTTCATTTTAAAATCGAATGATTATAAAGGCGTATATCTGCTTGATGGTGGATTGGACAAATGGAAAGACGAAATCCTGTTTCCAAATCTGGCAGCAGATGCAACTCCTGAACAGATTGCAGAATTCGAAAAGTTAAAAGAGATATGTAAATATTTTGGTGGACAAGCGCAGACTGGTACAACCGAAACTGTTGATACTAAAATAAAACTACCTACTCCGAAAGTAACCACGCAGCCTACTATTAAAAAAACAAAGAAAAAGAAACGCGAAGGCTGTTGAGATTTCATCCTGAATCCTGTCCCGAATTTATTTCGGGATCATTTCAGGATCTTTAGGTCTGAGCTTAAATCTAAATTAGAACCTGAAACAAGTTCAGGTCAAGAAATACTCCCTCCATTCCCTTCCTTTACTTGTTTCTCTCCCAGAACACGCCTAAGTTTCTTGTATAAATATGCGAGGGCTTTTAGAAATTGGTTTTTCGGTTAAGGATCCGACTTTAGTCGAGACCTCCCCCATAGCGGGGAAACGATGAATCACTTTTAACCTCGATTAGGTGCAACCCAAGCGGGCCTTGCACAGTCGGGGCGAATTTTTGAAACATACCTTTGGAAAAAACCCTGACTATAAAAGGACTTGTCCTTTTCCGCTACGGCGAATTAAAATCAATTAAATAGTTATGAATAACAGTAATACTAAAGAAACATGACCAGCACCCTCTATGCAGTGAGCAGACTAAACATCAACTTCCATAAGAATTAGGTGCCATTTAAAAATAGTGTTAGGCGTAATGTAGTTAGGCTTGTGAAATAAAAACATTCAATACCAAGATTTCACGAGAATTTACTGCTCAAGCCGTATCCAAAGAGGTTCAATCAATGAGAAACAAAGTTTTGTTAACTAGCGTGTGTCGTCCCCTGGGAACAAAGTACGGCGATGCCCCTTCGGTGGGGTATGAACTTCTGCACAGCCAAGTGACCCGCGCTCAGGGGATCTTCAGTCCGCGGACGGTGAACAGCCAGTATTCCATCGAATACATAGCGGAGAACCTGGACGCGCCTACAGTGGTGTTGCATTACCCGTCCAGGCGGGAGTTCATCCGCGAACTCAAGAAGGGCTACGACTACGTGGGCATCTCTTTTCTGATGGCCATGCTTCACAAGATGAAGGAAATGGTTGCCTTGATCCGCCGGTACGCGCCTAAAAGCAAAATCGTCCTTGGCGGCTACGGAACGATCTTACCCGATGATGTGCTCAAGCCTTTAGCCGACTTCATCTGTCGTGAGGAAGGTGTAGCATTCTTCCGCAGGTTATTGGGTGAACCCGAGATCCCGATGCCATACAAGCATCCGCTGGTTACTAGCCGTTTGAAAGTGTTTTCACTAACCAAATCGGGAGGAACTGGAAAGATTTTCGCGGGGCTTGGTTGCTCTAATGGTTGCGACTTCTGTTGTACCTCACACTTCTTCAAGCGCAAACACATCAGGCTACTGCCCGAGGGCAAGGACATCTACGCTGTCGTGGAGCGGTACCTGGATGTGGATCCGAACCTGGTGTTCCTCATTATAGACGAAGACTTTCTGATTAATAAAAAGAGGGCGATGGCGTACCGTGAGTGCGTTCTGAAAGGCGGCAAGACCCTATCGACTTTCGCCTTTGCCAGTGTCAAGGCGATCAGCCAGTACACGGTGGAAGAAATTCTGGAGATGGGAATCGACGGACTCTGGATAGGGTACGAAGGTACACGTTCGGGTTACGCCAAGCAACAGGGAAGGCCGATCGAGGATATCCTCACAGAGTTCCGCGAGCACGGCATCACGGTGCTGACCTCGATGATCCTCGGGTTTGACTACCAGACCGAAGATGTAGTGGCGGAAGAATTGGACGCATTGATGAAATTGAAACCCACGCTGTCTCAGTTCCTGATTTATGGACCTCCTCCCGGCACACCCTTTTACGATCGGACCATTAAAGATAACTTGTTGCGCGATGTGTTCGTCAAGGACACTGAGCTTTTCTATCGACGGGCGGATGGCTTCACCACGATGATCAAACACCCAACGTTGTCGCCGGGTAAAATCGAAGAGCTTCAGCGCTGGTGTTTCCAGGAAGACTTTGAAAGGCTCGGCCCAAGCATATTTCGGATCCAGGAGACTCGATTGCTCGGATATAAGAAGCTCAAGGAATCAACGAATCCCCATCTGCGTGCGAAGGCGAAGGATTATGCCAGGGATCTGCGGAATGCCTATCCCATTTATCTCGCAGGAAGGCTGTTTGGACCGAATGCCATGGTTCGCCGTCGTACCCGCGATCTTCAGCAACGCCTCCACAAGGAATTAGGACGTCCCACAGTGGCGGAACGTCTTATGTCCGTACTGGCCGTGGGCGCTGCATTATGGACAGCGCTGACACTCAAATTTAATCTGTTCCAGCATCCTAGTCTGTTGCGGACGACCTACCGCATACCCGACGAGAGCTGGAGTGCGTTTCATCTCTGGGAGGAAATCCCAAACAAAATCTCGGGACTTTCCATTCAGGTCGACCTCCAGCATGCTAAGAAGCAGGTATGGCTGAGCCTTGAGGGTGTTCTCTCGGCTGCTAATGCAGAAAAACTGGCGCAGCGAATCCAGGATTCTCTGGCGCGGAGTAAGACCCGATTAGTCCTGGATTTGAACAAACTAAGCTGGGATAAAGTAGACGACCTGCGATCGCTACTGGAGAAACTCTCTGGTTACAGATCACACATCCGTCTTGTTCTGCCTAAACTGTCTGCCACCCATCCCGAATTGATATTGCTGGTCACAATGTTTCATCTTTACAAAGGCTAAGCAAGGCAGTCTGCCATTTAAAAATAGGGTTAGGCGAAATACAGTTAAAGACAAAATCCTGACGGAGTTTCAACATTGAGGATTATATTTTCGTTCCTGGTTTGTAGGACAGTATGTTAGCGTAGAATTCTTACTTCAGAAAAAAAATCTAAGCACTTCTCACAGCAATATGTGATATCATTTTTCTTTTAGCAACCGGCATTATTGTTTCCGAGAATGGAAAATCCAGCTCTGTATCTAAAAGATAAGTTGCAGGATTGGGTAAATCAGTTCTTTCTTTTATAATCTCTTGTTTAATAGTTTCCGGTAACCTTTTTATTATTCCTTGTTTTTCAGTTTTAACAACCTCTGTTTTTAATGATCTGTATTTCTCCGTGCCTGATGAAAATATAGAACATTCATAACGATGGACCTGCAGCTCTAATGCAATATTATCTGTAATCATAAAGTACCCTTCCTCTTTGTAAATAGGCAGAATACCAACTTGCTCTAATAACATATTCTTTTCAACAAAATCAAATAAAACAGTTCCCTCCTCAATTGTTTCGTTAATGTAAGGTAAAGCCCAATCAATTAAATCAAATATTACCTCTATGTTATCGCTGAGTTCAAGATTTTTTGAAGTCTCATAAATTACTTTTTGTTCCTTAATATCAAATCCTTTAATCCGTTTTGGAAAATTCTGCCTGAGATTGCTTCTTTCATCTTTTATTTGATTCAGTTCCCGGTTTAGTTTGATGAGCGTTGCAAGTGAAGGATAAATTTTCTTTTGACCAAATTCAGTTCTGGCTTTTTTAATTCCGGCAAGTATTCTGTATTGATTCATTTCCCAATCTGTTTCTGAATCAAAGAAAATTTCTAATGATATATGTTCCATTATTATTTACCTCTTTAGAAAACTCAATACACTACTGACCTAATAATTGTACCAAACAAAATGTAGTTGTATATAGATATGCTCTAAAAAGTGGATTTCGGGCAAATACGCTTGCTTATACTCTAAAATCCAGCACATTTTTAGTGCTTCTTCATTAAAAAGGAGTTCCATAAATAAGATTAAAGAAAAATTTACACGTAGGAATTATTTGTTTTTCGTCTTTATTGTGGATAAGTCAAAATAGCACAGAGATTAAATATTTATTGTCATTCTGATCCCGCTTTGCGGGAGAAGAATCTCATTTCATACTTCAATAGAGGGCATCATCACAATGCCCTCTTTGTGTTTAAACATTCCTCTCCTTGATTCTCTCTCCGAACAGGCATAAGTTTATTGTGTAAATATGGGAGGGCTTTCAGAAACTGGATTTTCATTTAGGTCAAACAATGAATACAATAACAAAAAATCTATTAATTAATCTGATTTTTATCAGGATAAGCAATTGATCTCATTATCTTGATAAGTAATAGTTATACCGTAAGAATAAATAAGGAGATTTTATGGCAATTACTCTTAAGCGTCAATTAGACGATAGTGAGAAAGAAATAATATTAAAACGGCACGGTCGTATTTGTTTTGCTACTGGTCATATGATTCCCAATGAAGATAAAGTTCATTTTGATCATATTAGAGCATATGCGCTTGGAGGTCCTTCTGAACTTGATAATATTGCCCCAATGTGCGAACAACATAATAAAGCTAAAGGTATGTTGCCGTTAGAAGACTTTAGAATAAAGTTAAGATTAGAAAAATTCTTTGAAGAAGGAAGCAGATTGACATTAAGAAATTTATTAGAACACCTAAAGAACGAAGGCGAAGTTAAATCTTTTGGCGAAAGTCTTTCTTTTGAAATTGATAAAAATAGCATAGTAATTAGTAATCATTCCTTCAGAGGCACTTTTGAAATCCAGACTTGTCCAAGAACTGGGTGGAAATATTTTTATGGTAATTTACCAATTTCAATTCTAAATAGCGATGATGACGAAGATGATAAAATGGGTTTACAACCACGATATTTAATTTTTGACAAAGTCTTTGAAATGTTTCGTCATTTCCAATCTTATCCTGTTTTGCAACCATCCATTGGGCGAATTTCCAAAAATCATATATTATTATTTGATGGTCAGCATAAAGCTGCATCATTATTGTGGAACGGAAGAAAAGAATTTGAATGCAAAATATACATTGATCCAGATGTAAGAATTCTAAACCAAGCAAATATCTCTGCCCACGATAAATTTGCACAGACTAGATTCTTTTCTTCAATTATGATTCTGAAACTTGGGAACCAATTCGGGAAGGATTTTGAAGATTATAAAAATAAAGAGGATGGTTCTATTAAAAGCGAATCGAGTTTTTTAGAATATCTTGAACAAAAAGATGTATCCCTAACGCGTGCTGATCGGAACAAGAGATTTAGAAGTTATTTATATAATTCTATACTTGAAGACGATTCGAATAAACTTAAACCTTTGATTTCAACAAGTAATAGAAGTTCTAACGAGCAACCAATTACTATTGATATGTTGTCTAAATCGTTATTTGCATGTTTTTTATATACTGATTCGCTCTCCGATGATATGCTTTCTGATAAATATAAACGAGACGCAGAATTTAATAATGTATTAAAATTGTTTAATATGCTGTACGATCTAAGTTTGTCGAGTTGGAATTCAAAAGCTAGTCTAAGTGATCAAACTCAAATAAAACTGAAAAGACTTTATTCTTCAAAATCAATAATGGCGTGGTCAGAAATTTTTAGAGATGCGGTGTGTGCTAAACTAGAAATTCACGATAGTGATGAAAAAATGAAACCTTTTTATCGAGAAATCAATGATGATGAGTTCAGCAAAATTAAAAGCATCTTTTCCAGATTATACAATTGGCAGTTGTGGATTGCGCCTAAAGATAGTGGCATTGATACGGCGATTGCTGGAAATAAAAGTGATTTGAAAGAATGGTTCAGAGCGAAAGGGTTGACAACTGGATTTTTAATGGGTGCAGATATTTAGATTACGGTATAAGGGATAGTCATACAGTTTTTAAAATTACCTTAACTGTAAAATAAATATAGTTCATTATATCGTAAATTATGACAAAAAAATACTTATCAAATTTATTTAAGACTTATCAAAAAGGCGATGCAAGAGAAGAATCTTATTATAAACATCTTGCAGATTTTATTACGGCTTATTCTGAATCTGAACGGAAAAAGAAAATTGATATAACCATTCTCCCGAAAAAGACAGAAGCCGGAAATCCCGATTTTAGAATTTGGGACGGCAGACAAAAAATAATAGGGTATATCGAAGCAAAAGATTTAGGTGTTGATCTTGACAGAATTGAAGATTCAGAACAACTCGAAAGATATTTATCAACTTTCCCGAATGTAATTTTAACAAACTTCACAGAGTTTCGTTTATACAGAAATGGTGAAAGAATAGAGAAAATATCAATTGCTCGTCCATTTGTTATTAAAAAACTTTCTACCGTTCCGCCGCTTGAAAATGAAGATAAACTTTTTGACCTGCTCGAAAGATTTTTAGACTTTTCACTTCCCAAAACTTATACAGCTAAAACTCTTGCTGTTGAACTTGCAAAAAGAACAAAGTTTCTGAAAGATGAAATTGTAAGTGAGGAATTAAAACTCGGCACAAAATCAATACACGGTTTTTATGATGCCTTTAAAGAGTTTTTAATTGCCGGAATAAATGAAAGTGAATTTGCCGATCTTTATTCGCAAACAATTACTTACGGTTTGTTCGTAGCTCGTCTCCGTGCAGAAAAAAACTTCAACAGAAAACTAGCTTATTCATACATTCCTAAATCTATTGGCATTCTTAGAGATGTTTTCAAATTTATTTCTTTGGAAGATTTGCCCCAACAAATGGAAATAATAATTGATGATATTGCGGAAGTCCTTAATGTTGCAGATGCAAAAAAGATTCTCGATCAATATTATCACGAAGGCAAAGGAAGTGATCCGGTTTTACATTTTTACGAAACTTTCCTTTCAGTTTATGATCCTAAAACAAGAGAAAAACGCGGCGTTTATTATACTCCCGAACCTGTTGTTTCTTTTATTGTTCGCTCACTTCATCAAATACTTAAAGGCAAGTTTAATATTTCGGACGGTCTTGCATCAAAGAATGTAACCTTACTCGATCCCGCTGGCGGAACTCTTGGCTTTTTAGCAAAAGCAATTGAAACAGCCGTTGAAGAATTTGAAAGCAAATATGGCAAGGGGGCTGTTAAAACATTTCTAAAAGATCAGATTCTTCAAAACTATTATTCGTTTGAATTGATGATGGCTCCTTACGCAATCGGGCATATGAAAATGTCTTTTCTTTTGGATGAAATAGGCTACAGAATGGAAGATGATGAGCGTGTAAAATATTTTTTAACCAACACACTCGAAATGAAAGAACTTGATGAATCTAAATTTCCGGGTATGTCATCACTCTCACACGAAAGCCACGAAGCTGGAAAAATCAAAAAGAAAGTTCCTATACTCGTTGTTCTTGGTAATCCACCTTACTCATATGAATCTTCAAATAAAGGTGAGTGGATTTCTGAAGTAATTCAAGAATATTATAAAATCGATGGGAAACCTCTAGGTGAGAAAAATCCTAAAGGACTTCAAGATGATTATGTGAAATTTATTCGCTTTTCTCAATGGAAAATTGACCAAGCCGGAGAAGGTGTTCTCGGTTTTATTACGAATCATAGTTATCTCGATAACCCAACTTTCAGAGGTATGCGTCAATCTTTGATGAACAGTTTCGATGAAATTTATATCCTCGATTTACACGGAAACAGTTTAAAGAAAGAAAAAGCGCCTGATGGCAGCAAAGATGAAAATGTTTTTGATATTCAACAAGGTGTGGCTGTTGCGTTTTTTATTAAACACAAAAAAGAAAAAATAAAATCGATTGTTCATCAAGATGTCTTTGGTTTGAGAGAAAACAAATACGATTGGCTGAATAAGCACAACATTAAAAATGTTAAGTGGAATAATCTTGAACCGAATAGTGAATTTTATCTTTTTATTCCACAAGATGTGAGGCTTCAAAAAATCTACCAATCATTTTCTAAAATAACAGAGATATTTCCTTTAAATAGTGTTGGCATTGTTACAGGAAGAAATGCCTTAACAATAGGTTTTATCGAAGATGAATTATGGAATAGATTAAGAAATTTTTCAAACCTTGAACCTGAATTAGCAAGGCAAACTTACAATCTTGGTAATGATTCTAGGGATTGGAAAGTACAATTTGCACAAAAAGATTTGAATGAAAGCGGGATAAGTAAAAATCGCTTAAGAGCTATTACATACCGCCCCTTTGACATCCGGCATACGTATTACACTGGAAAATCAAGTGGAATTCATATGACTCCGAGAGGCGCAATAATGGATCATATGTTAAATGAGAATTTAGGTATTGTTACATCAAGACAAACAAATTCAGATTTTAAACACGCTTTTGTTTCAAATAACATTATTGAGTATAATCTTACTGGTACAGCCGGAAAATATGGAAGTGGCTATTTATTCCCTCTTTATATCTATCCCGAAACGGATAAAAAAGATTTATTCAGCGAACACGAAACTGGAGTGAAAAAGCCGAACATAAAACCTGAATTGTTTGAAGAACTAGAAAAGAATTACAAAAAAGGCGTAACACCGGAAGAAATATTTTATTATATCTACGCCGTTCTTTACAGCAATACCTACCGTACAAAATACGCAGAATTCTTAAAGATAGATTTCCCACGTGTCCCCTTCACAAAAGATTACAAACTTTTTATTCAACTCGGTAAACTCGGCAAACAACTTGCAGATTTGCATTTGCTTAAATCAAAAGAATTGGATAAGACTATTTCTAAATTCCCAATTAACGGAAGCAACAAAGTAGAAAAACCACGCTTCGACTCAGCTCAGCGTGACAAGGGAAAGGTCTGGATAAACAAAGAACAATATTTTGACGGAATAAAAGAAGAAGTATGGCAATATCAAATAGGCGGTTATCAAGTCTGTGAAAAATGGTTAAAAGACAGAAAAGGTAGAACTGAACCTTTAACTTTAGAAGAAATTAAAACTTACTGTAAAATTGTAACAACACTTTCAAAAACTATTGATTTACAAAATGAAATAGATAAATATTTTAAAGATGTTGAGAAAACAGTATAACAATCCAATCTTAATGTTCTAATGAAAGCAATCATTTACACAAAATATGGTCCTCCAGAAGTTCTTCAAATTAAAGAAGTTGAAAAACCATCACCCAAAGAAAATGAAGTGCTGGTGAAAATATTTATTAAAACAGAGAACTTTAGTGCCTGCGAATTGCCTCATAACTTATGTGCGATTAGAGTTGTTAAGAGAATATGAATTCACCGACATTATTACAGATTGTAATTTTTATAATTGGAACAATCATTATTATTTTTGTTTCCAAAAGATCTCTTGCAAACATTAAGGTTCACGGTTTTTACAGATTTTTTGTGTTTGAATTCATTCTGATATTAATACTATTGAACTTTGAATATTGGTTTGTTAATCCTTTAAGCTTACAACAAATAATCTCCTGGTTGCTACTACTTATTTCATTATTTATGTTATATCAAAGTGTTTACTTATTTAGAAAACTGGGTAATTCAGGCAGGAGGCAAAATGATTCAACAAATTTTGAATTTGAAAATACATCAACTCTCATTAAAGAAAGCATTTACAAATATATAAGGCACCCAATGTATTCTTCGCTTTTATTCTTATGTCTCGGTGCATTTTGCAAGCATATTTCGGTACTCTCAACTTTTTTAGCAATACTTATAATTTTGTTTTTAATCTTAACAGCAAAAATGGAAGAAAAAGAGAATGTGCAATTTTTCGGTAGCTCGTATTCAGATTATATTAAAGAGACTAAAATGTTCATTCCATATTTGTTTTAATGAAAGCAATAGTTTATACAAAATATGGTCCACCGGAAGTTCTTCAACTCAAAGAAGTAGAAAAACCAATTCCCAAAGAAAATGAAGTGCTTGTAAAAGTTTTTGCTGCATCTGCAAACCCGGCAGACTGGCATATGATAAGAGGAGAACCCAAATTTGCCCGTTTGACTTTTGGACTAACAAAACCAAAAAAGATAATTCCGGGAATTGACATTGCAGGAAAAGTAGAAGCGATTGGCGCTAATGTGAAAGAGTTTCGGCCAGGAGATGAGGTATTCGGAGACTGCGGCTGGGGCGGTGCATTTGCTGAATACGTATGCGTCAAAGAAAAGAGCGTGGTAAGGAAACCTTCGAACATTTCTTTTGAAGAAGGTGCGAGTATATCAGTTGCAGCAATGAGTGCTTTACAAGGTCTTCGCGATAAGGGACGGATTAAACCTGGTCAAAAAGTTTTAATTAATGGTGCATCGGGCGGTGTTGGAACTTTTGCAGTTCAGCTTGCAAAACATTTTGGAGCTGAAGTTACCGGTGTTTGCAGTACCGGGAAGCTTAACCTGGTGCGTTCGATTGATGCAGACAAAGTTATTGATTATACAAAAGAAGATTTCATAAACACTACGCAGAAATATGATCTGATTATTGACAATGTTGCAAACCGTTCGGTCGCTGATCTTAAGCGTGCATTAAGCCCCAATGGGCGTTGTGTTATCATTGGATTTTCTTCCTTGTCACGTCTGTTTCAGCATATGTTTCTTGCTCCATTAGTTTCAATGTTCGGGAGTAAGAAAATATTTTCATTGGGGTCAGTTCAGCCAAACAAAAAAGATCTTAATTTTCTGAAAGAGCTCCTTGAAACCGGAAAGATCAAACCTGTAATTGACAGAATTTATCCATTAAGTGATGTTGCCGAAGCTATCCGGTATGTTGAAGAAGGACACGCTAGGGGAAAAGTGGTTATAAATATCGGGAACAACAGCATCGTATAAAACTCAATAAGCAAACTTTTGATAGTATTTTAAAAAAAATATTTTCTCAGCTATCACGGACGATTTCGTAATAGCAATAATCAGTCAAGGTTCGACTCCCGATATCTCGGGAAAAGCTGAAACCTTACTGAAGAAAAAATTTAAGAAGTTACAGGCATTTTATGCGAAACTTTCTGAAGTAAGTTTTAGAGATCAGGTTTATTTTTTGTAATACCATTTTAATTTCATGAGCTAATGAAACAATACAAGACAATCTTATTTTTATTCTGCATTCTTTTTACCATTACCATTTCGTGTGAGCAGAAGCAGGCGTCAAAAGAACTGAATGAAGCCGAAGAAATCGAAATCACAGAAAATTCAAAGATGCAAATACTTTCTGAAGCAGGAAAATTCAAAGAAAAATTAGATATAATCGTTAATCAGCTGTTTGAAAAAAAGAAATTAGATATTTGACTAAAGCAGCCTCGGTTCCTGATAATATCCAGCAAGCTGTTGATTATGTTGAGCATTCAATTCATATGCGTGCTCCTATTTATTTTTGTATTGTGTATGGTGGATTCTATATTATGACAGATCAAACATATAAGACAAAAAATCCGTTGGATGAGTTAAAAAATGGAAAATCTGATCGCGATGATTCACTTATATTTTCTCATGGTTATGTGATTAGGAAGGGTGAAAAAAATATTTTTGAATTTAGTATTGGAGATAAATAGTGTAAAAATTGGTTCAATTAATACAACCATTTAACAATCAGTCACGGTACGATCGCAGATATTTCGGGAAAGTCTGAGACTGCTTCGGAGTAGCAAGGAATAAAAGCTAAAAGGAATACTTTTGAAAGGATATCATCAACAGTAGGCTAAAGTTGTGCTAAGAACAATTTTAAAGCAATAATTACACATAAATAAAAAGGAGAAAATCTCGTGAAAAAAACAATTCTTTTTTTAATATCGCTATTATTACTGGCTTATTTATCAGGTTGTTCAACAGGTGGATCATTCATGGCCAGTAATGTTACCAATGTAGAATTATCGGAACAAAATTTTAAGTATGTTGCAAGAAATGTTGAAGGATTTTCAAGAGCAGAATACGTAATTGGGATTAGTTATTCGAGTGGTTTTGTTGCAAACACATTAGCTCTTGTAAGAACAGGTGGATCGGCAAAATTATACAATGATGCAATTAAAAATCTTTGGGAAAATTTTAAAATAGAATACGGCAATACAGAGGGGAGGAATCTATTATTGGCAAACGTACGGTATGATACTGATATATTAAATCTTCTTCTTTATACCCAGACAGATTTATATATACACGCTGATATTATAGAATTTGAAGAGTAATAAACTAGTAAATAAGCAATAGGCTAAAGTTATGCTAAGAACAATATTATTATTTGTAATTGCTTGCGGAATTACGTTTGCAGCAGGTGATTCGTTAAAAGTGATTACTTATAATATACAGGGAATGAAACCGGGAACAGAACCGGAAGTGCGCATTGTTCATATAATTGATAAACTTATTGAAATTGATCCGGATATAATTGGGCTGCAGGAAATAAACGAAATGCTAAATGGCGGCGGGGCAGATAACCAGGCAAAAGTTATTGCAGATTCTCTAAGCTCATATTTTGGAATTCCATATTACTACTACACAGAGTTTACGCATCTTTCGTGGAATAATCAGTTCAGAGAATTTATTGGGATAATAACAAAATATCCTGTTGAAGAAGAAGGATTCTTTCAACTCGTAACAGGTGTTTTTCCAAGGAAGGTGGTCTGGAATAAAATAAACACTCCACTTGGAACAGTTAACTTTTTTAATACACATCTTTCATTTAACAGTGCAAGTGTTCGTACAATCCAGGTTCAGCAAATAATTTCATACATAGAGAGTATAGAACCTAACCATTCTGCAATAGCTTCTATTCTTACGGGTGATTTTAATGACGAGGCTGGTGCTCAATCAATTCAACAACTAATAAACACAGGAACGGATACATTTTATGTTCGTACTTATGTGTATGTAAATCCTATTAGCCCTGGATACACTGTACCTTCAAATGCTCCAACATTAAAAATTGATTACGTATTTCTAAAAAACACGGCAAGCATTGCACCTTTTGATTCAGAAGTTGTTATGAACCAGCCTTACAGTGGCAGTAACTATTGTTCAGATCACCTGGGAGTTTTAACATCTTTTCAAGATGGCGTTTTGGATGTTGAGGATAAATCTTCTGTAAATCCGGGTGAATTTAAATTATTTCAGAATTACCCGAATCCATTTAAC
>Ga0255452_1004_pt1 | contig 29618 bp, 28 predicted proteins | sample ANMaggQLBNCT01D9_FD_182652 | JGI IMG/M metagenome (GOLD analysis project Ga0255452, IMG submission 182652) | Sediment cell enrichment communities from methane seep in Santa Monica Basin, California, United Staets - ANME aggregate JGI... | ecosystem: Environmental > Aquatic > Marine > Cold seeps >...
CTTGACATTGAAGGGAGTAATTTCTATGTCTAAGATTTATGGAAGAAGTGGCTGCAAACTATTCATCGGAATAGCAGTGCTGTCAATAATATTGACCGTGGGTAATGTTAGTGCAGTTCCTGCGGAGGAGTGGAACAGGACTTTCGGAGGAACATCTAATGACTTTGCTCATTCTGTTCTGCAAACGTCAGATGGCGGATATATACTTGCAGGTGTAACATATTCATATGGGTCTGGGTCTGGTGATGCTTGGCTTATAATGACAGATGCAAATGGTACCCACCTATGGGATAGAACATTTGGAAGAACCGGCGATGACATAGTCAATTCTATTCAGCAAACATCGGATAGCGGCTTTATCCTAACAGGTCACACAACATCGTACGGTAGTGGCTTGAGTGATGCCTGGCTAATTAAAACTGATGCAAATGGTAACGAGCAATGGAATAGGACGTTTGGTGGAAAAGATGATGACTATGCTTACTCTGTTCAACAAACATCAGATGAAGGATATATACTCGCAGGCAAAACCTATTCGAATGGGTCTGATACATGGCTGATCAAAACAGATGCTATCGGCAACGAGTTATGGAACCGAAGATTTAGAACGGTCGGTGGGCGTGACGGTGCCAATATTGTCAAACAAACCACAGATGGGGGATACATTATTGCGGGCACGACTGGTTATCAGGGGAATATAGATGCATGGATCATAAAAACCGATGCGGATGGGATGAAACAATGGAACAGGACATTTATAGGAATCGGTTATGATGAGGTCTATTCTGTATTCCAGTCTTCAGACGGTGGCTTTGTCATAGCAGGTCACACAACCACGCAGGACGGTAGTCACGATGCATGGTTAATTAAAACAGACGCAACTGGCAACGAATCATGGAGTAGAACATTTGGAGGAGGTAAATATGATAGTGCCAGATCAGTTCAGCAGACTTCAGATGGAGGGTATATAATTGCAGGTTCCACAGACTCATATGGGTATGGTGCAGACAGAAATTACGTAGATGGTATGGTATATTTTGATGTCTGGTGGGATGCATGGCTCATCAAAACTGATGCAAATGGTAACGAGCAATGGAACAAAACGTTTGGGGCAGCGGGCAACGATCAAGTTTATTCTGTTCAGCAGACCTCAGAAGGGGATTATATACTTGCAGGCAAGACAAGCTCTTATGGTGCTGGCAGGTTGGATTTCTGGCTGATAAAAGTTGGAAGTAAAGATGTGGGTATGGCTCCATCCAAAGATATAGCAACCACTAATAATAAATCTCCTGAAAAAGTAGTATTTGATGGTCTTTCTATGCAGTGGAGCAAGACATTCGGTATACCTTATAAACATGACTGGGCTGAATCCGTTCAGCAGACATCGGATGGCGGATATATGCTTGCAGGCCGTACAGGAGCAAAATCAACTAGCCGTAGTGATGTTCTGATTATTAAGGCTGATACGAATGGTAATGAGCAATGGAATAGGACGTATGGGGGGGGAGAGCACGACTCTGCTCATTCTGTTAAGCAGACTTCAGATGGCGGTTATGTAATTGCAGGATTCACCGATTCTTTTGGGGCTGGAAATTCAGATGTTTGGCTATTCAAGGTTGATCCAAACGGTAACCAGCAATGGAGTAAGACATTTGGCGGAACAAAAAGTGATGGCGCTTTCACAGTTCAATTAACATCTGATGGTGGCTATATAGTAGCAGGATGTACATACTCCCATGGGGCTGCATCTGATGATGTTTTACTCATCAAGACGGACTCTCACACGGCAATAAGCAGTGGGATAGGACATTCGGTGGAACAGGTACTGATATAGCTTATTCGGTCCAACAGACTTTTGATAAAGGCTACATACTAACAGGCTTCACATTTTCATATGGGGCTGGATCGAACGATTTCTGGCTCATAAAAACTGATGCAAACGGTAACTTGGAGTGGGATAAGACATTTGGGGGAACTGGTGATGATAGAGCTTATTCTGTTCAGCAGACTTCAGATGGGGGATATATACTCGTAGGCTTCACAGGATCATATGGATCTGGACGTAGTGGTGTTTGGCTCATAAAAACAAATAAACAGGGTAATGAACAGTGGAATAAGACGTTTGAAGGGGGTAGTGCTGAATCTGTTAAGCAAACTTCAGATGGAGGATATATACTAGCTGGAAATGTAAACAAAGATGCTTGGCTGATAAAGACCGATGAAATAGGTAACGAGCAATGGAACAAGACATTTGGGGGAACAAAACCTGGGACGGTTTTTGGAATTCACAGTACGGCTTCCTCTGTCCAGCAGACTTCGGACGGTGGCTTCATTCTTGCAGGTACCACAAATTTGTATGGACCCGGTGATGATGATATCTGGCTAATAAAGATTGTAGCTGAACCATCAACACTACCAGGTGTTTCAGGATTTGAAGCTCTATTTGCAATTGCAGGATTATTGGCAATAACATATTTTTTGAGAAGGAGGGGATGAAATAACAGGGATGTTCCGCAATTTCATTACGGAATGGCGCGGATGGGACTTCATTATTGTACTCAGCTAAATTCACAAAAACCCAATCCTCGCACCGTTCGCACCCTCGGCAGCGAGCCCAAAAACAAATCCCCACTCGCCCCTACCCCAAATACCGCTCCAGCTCTCCCACAGTCAGCATTACCGGAACATCCCGCCCCCCCTTTCGCACATCATTACACGCCCGGGCCAGCAGATGTGGCTCTATGGACGCCTCCTCAAGAACATCTGGTCTGGAAAACACCTCCCTGGGTATCCACTTCAAAAAGCATGGTATTTTGACCGGATTTACAGGATTTACAGGATATTAATGTTGCCTCGTATCCTGTCGATCCTGTAAATCCTGTCTAATAATTTTTAAATTATCCTTTGATTTGAAGTGGATACCTCTCTGGTACCGGCATCCATCAATATCCCCCCATCTTTCATCACAATGGTCCTGCTCGCATATTCTGCAACCACACCCATGTCATGGCTTATCAGGATTATCGTTTTTCCAGCCTCGTTCAACATTTTCATCCGGGTCAGGAACTTGTTCAGATGTCCCATGTCCTGCCCGATAGTAAGTTCGTCCAGCACGATGGCACTGCCCGAGGAGAGCAGAAGCACCTCGGATTCCTCGATGATCGGATAGTGGAAATGCCCGAAGATCAGAACATCCACATCCATCTCTTTTGCCAAATAGCGCAGGCCGTCCGCATGGTCTGATGTCAGTTGACAAGAGCAAAGAAGTTAAAATGGGTGACTATTCTGGCTCAGTTTTGACTTGGGCAATGATTAAAAAGGATGATGTTGAAATAATATTTCAACGAGAGGATCGTTTAATTGAAGAGATCCCAGAGTTTAAAGATATGAAAATTTGAGGAGCACTTACTTAGATGAATAGTAATCTGAAAGAATTGCAAACAATCCCAGGAGTTGGGAAAAGCATTTCCCAAATTTTATGGAATATCGGGATTGAAAATGTTTCCGATTTGAAAGGCAAAGATCCTGAAGAATTGTATCTTAGAATTTGTGCAGATAAAGGATGTCAAGTTGACCGTTGCGTGCTTTATGTTTGCCGTTCTTCAGTTTATTTTGCCGAAAACAAAAATCCCGATCCGGAAAAACTGAAATGGTGGAATTGGAAGGATAAAAAATAGGGAGTTTTGAACTCACTTCACCCCATACTCAAAATAACCACACACATTCCCATCACACCTGATCACCTTCCCCCCGATCCTACCCTCAAATATATCAAGCTCTATATCGCTGGATTCAGCAATTCCAGGCACGATGGCACTGCCAGGAGAGAGCAGAAACACCTCGAATTCCTCCATGATCGGATGGTGGAAATGCCCGAAGATCAAAACATCCACATCCATCTCTTTTGCCAGATAGCGCAGGCCTTCCGCGTGATCTGATGTCATTTGATCTTTGTGAATGACCCCGACCTTGACACCCTCAACCTCAATGACCTGATGATGTTCGATGCGAGTAATGACAGGATTGAGTCTACTGACCTGCTGGATATGGGGCAGTCTGAATTGATTGGCAGGATTGCTAACAGGTGGGGTGTGAGCATTGATGAGGTGCTCCTGAATATCAAGATGGGGGCACAGATAAAAGGGATAATTGCCGAGGCTGGCAGGACCAGGCCCGAACTGGTGGAGGCCGATATGGTGGGTCAGGCGAATAATATGTTCTGGCTGCTGATGAATGAACTGCAGGATGGGGATGGGGGCGTGGATTTGGGTGGGGTGTATAGCCGGTGGTGTGGGTGGTATGAGGGGATTTAATCCAAGGATGGTGTCCCTTTCAAAAAGTAGTGTAATTAAAAATGGGCACAGGTAAATTTTAATCAATTCACTCATTACATCGTGATAAAGTTGATCCTAAACATTTTTCAGAATTTCCTTTGAGTTCAGGCAAACCGATCCTACTTAAATAATTTGAAAATCGTTGTGACAAATATTCTCGGAAAAGATGATTTATTGTAACCAAATAATGTTCATTATACATATAAAACAAAGTATCTCGAGGGATTGCATAGTAATGTTTGAAATCAATAACCAGCTCGGGTACCTGCAATTCTTGATCTTGTTCCAGATAGTGGTAACGAGTGTTATTTTGTTTCTTTATAGTACTCCATCTATCGCTATTAAATTTCTCCATTTTTAATTTCAAGTCTTCTAGATGGTCACCTTTTCGAAGATCAATAGCAACATAAGCTGGACAAACTAATACAGTTCTTAAAAATTTATCATGTTTATCGGGAGAAACTTCGGTTCTATTATTGAAATCATGTTCAAGATCACAATCTTGTGTCATCACTACTATATATGGCAAAGTCAGCTCTTCAAATACTAATTCACCTGAAGAATCTCTTTTATAATCATCAATGACATTTACATCACGAAGTATATCCCCTTGGCAGATTCGTTTAATGGTACGTTTTACATACCTTGTATCAATCTTGCTTGGGAACATAACGAAAAGTTTTCCTTTTTACTTTTGTTTTTTCGTACTTTTCAACATCAATATTAATATCCTTATAAGATTCTTCTTTTTTCTTAGGTTTTTGAAGAGGTGCGTAAGTTTCTGATGCACCAAAGTAATTATAATTCGTTGATTCATCAGTCATTATTAATCCTCAATGATACTCTGCAGACCATCTTCTTTACTATATTCAAATAAATCTTTAATTGCCGTATGATATATATCAATTTGGCTAAGAACCTCGGTGATATCGATTTCATTTTTAGAATAACAGTCATAATCTAGAGCAAATTCTTTCTTAGCAATTGGATTTGGAAATTCACTATTGTACCAACCATACTGAAATCTGATAAAATAATCTGATCTATTTAATTCTATAATCCCCATTAATCTTGAAAGTTCATTTCGTTTTTCAATGAACTCGAGACTACTGATAAGAGGTTCTTTTACGAATTCATTCCAATTAAATGGATTTCCTTCATCTAAAATTATCTGATTTATATAACGGAGACCTGTTCTAGATAACTTTGCAGATGGATTTTCAGTCTCTACATTTTGAACTACCTTTTGTATAATTTTTCTGAAATCTTCATAACTATTATATTTTTTCATATCAAAAATAATTGCATCACGTTCTAATGTTAATGAATTATTAGTTGTAGTATCATAAAAACGATAAGCTTTAGATTTTTTCTCTTTAGTAACTTTTTCACTGTCATCCATTTTAATCATAACTTGTAGAGATACTTGTTCTTGAGGTTCAAATTCAGGAAAGTCATTTGATACAATTCTTTTCATGTTATCCACAAATTGTCTGGTAAGTTTTAATTCACCTAAAAAATCCAATTTTAATATGACATTCTTCAAGAAATCTGACAATTGATCATCTCCGTTTATTCTCATTTGAAGCTCTGAGTTCTTATAAATTTCTTAATGATTAAAAAACCTACTTATTTTATTGAATCATACTAAAAAAATGGTATTGATTTCTGTGCCCCATTTAATAGAATTATAATAATTGAAAATAATTATTTTCATGCACCATTAAGATGCCCCCGACAGAGCAGAGCGACGTCCGGGGTCGTTGACTCTACCCAGATGTGGGACCCAACCCCCTCTTACCCCACATACCGCTCCAGTTCCCCCACAGTCAGCAGCACCGGAATATCTCCCCCTGCCCCTCGCACATCATTACACGCCCGGGCCAGCAGATGCGGCTCAATGGACGCCTCCTCAAGAATATCTGGTCTGGAAAACACCTCTCTGGTACCGGCATCCATCAATATCCCCCCGTCCTTCATCACAATGGTCCTGCTGGCATATTCTGCCACCACACCCATGTCATGGCTTATCAGGATTATCGTTTTTCCAGCCTCATTCAACATCTTCATCCGGGCCAGGAACTTGTTCAGATGTCCCCTGTCCTGCCCGGTAGTGGGTTCGTCCAGCACAATAATATCAGGTTCCATGGACAATATGGAAGCAACCGCCAGCCTCTGCCTCTGGCCCCGGCTCAGTGAGTGCGGATGCCGGTCGCGGTAAACTGACAGTTCCATCATTTCCAGGGCCTGGTCCACCCTTTTCTCTATATCATCAGGTCTTGACTGCCTGTTCTTCAGCCCGAAAGCCACCTCCTCATATACCGTGTCAGTAAATAACTGGTAATCTGGATTCTGGAACAGGTACCCCACAACCTGGGCCTGTTCTGCCACACCCCGTTTTCGAATATCCTGTCCGTCTATCAGTATTCGCCCCGCTGTTGGCCTGTTAAGTCCTATAAGGCAGCTCAACAGGGTGGTCTTTCCTGAGCCGTTGGGCCCGATCAGTGCTACAAATTCACCCCGTCTGATTTCCAGGTTCACACCCTTCAATGCCAAATTGCCGTCATGGTAACCGAATTCGACATTCTCAAATACCACCTGGGGGGGACCCCTGACCGGATGGGATGCAGCTGGCAGGTCTTTGAAAGAGCCGTTCAGACTGCCCAGGCCAGATACAATATCATCATAGGAGGGGCTTACCTCAAGTAAACTGGAAATACCCATCAACTGGGGCAGATGAATGCCAATTTCCTCCAGGACATCAAGGTCCTGACTGAAAATGTCATAGGTATTACCATCCAGGATTATCCTGCCCTTGTCCATCACTACCGACCTGTCTGCAAGCCCCATCACCTCATCGATCTTATGCTCTATCAGGATTATTGTGATCCTCCTATCCCGGTTCAGGTGTTTCAAGGTCTCAAATACCTCTTTCGTACCTGCAGGGTCAAGGTCTGAGGTGGGTTCATCAAGCACCAGTATTTTGGGTTCCATAGCAAGGTTGCCTGCAATAGCTGTTCGCTGCTTCTCACCCCCAGATAGCGTGAAAGTGAACCTATCCTTTAAGTCCTTCAATCCCACAGTTTCCAGGGAGTGCTTCACACGTGCACGTATCCCTTCCCTTTCAATACCCAGGTTCTCAGGGCCAAAGGCAACATCTTCTTCCACTGTCAACCCGAACAACTGGGTATCAGGGTTCTGGAACACCAGCCCGACATCGGTGGATAACTGGTAGACCTTATGGTCCCTGACATTTTTTTTGTTTATGAATATCTCACCAGTGAGGTCTCCGCCTGTAACTTTTGGAATTATACCATTCAGGCACTGGACAAGAGTTGATTTCCCGCAACCGCTGGGCCCAAGCAAGAGTATGAACTCGCCCTCTTCGATTGTCAGATTGATATTATCAAGTGATGCTTCTTCAGAATCAGGATAATAATATGTAAGGTTTTCAATTGATATCATTTCGATTTCTATCCAACCGAATAACACCAATTAAGTATAAATAACATAGCCTTATATCGGAAGTAATACGTCTACGTGAAATCATAGTGATTTTGGTGATTTTTTGCGGGGAATATTCCGTTATGAACAAAAGGAAACAATAATCCACAGCATTGACCCGAGGGTCAAGTTAATATGGGTATTCAGTGTCTCCACCCTGACCATCACAGCCGGTGTACCCTGGGTATTGCTGGCGATATTCCTGTCAACCCTGCCCTTCTGGGCACTGTTACGCCCTTCCAGAGAGAAGATCAAATCCATTGCTTTCGTGCTATTTACGATGGTATTCGGGTTCATGATCTCCCAGTCATTATTCTACTACTGGGGTGAAACACCCACATTTACCATAATCCCGGCAACCTTCCCGGTAATCGGACCCATTACAGGCGGGATCCATGTATATATGGAAGGTGCCGTGTACGGGTTCATCCAGTCATTCCGGTTCATGGCATCGGTAAGTGCCGCCCTTTTGCTTGTGGCCACCACCCATCCCAGTGAACTCATTGCAGGTCTTGTACGTTTTATCCAGATAGGCAAGAGACACTTCGGTTTTCCAAGTGAGATCGCTTTTATGGTTTCTTCTGCAGTAAGTTTTGCTCCTTCCATGATCGAGGAGAGTCTTATCACCATAAATGCTATGCAGGTACGGGGCCTTAAGATGAAGGGTATCACCAACAAGATAATCGCATTAAAACACCTCTTTTTCCCGCTTGTCATCAATATTCTAAGAACAGGCCGGCAGATGGCCATTGCTGCCGATTCAAGGGCCTTCAGGGCAACAAAGCACAGGACATATCTAAATGAACTAAAACTGGGTCGCCCGGATTATATTTTTCTCTCATATATCGTTGTATTCATGAGTACCGGGTTATATCTCAGTTTTATAGGTTATGGCGGCACAGTGCCGGGGATATAAAATGAAAAAAATCGCTCTTTTCATTTCAATCTTGTTGCTGGTACCCCTGGCCTCTGCCGGTGAATGGCGGGGTGATGGCACGCCGCTGTATACAATAGCCGAGGGCAGGATCCATGGCGGGGTTTACGTAGGTGGCGGTCACGGCCTGACCTATGAAGACCCTTATGTGGAATACTTTGACCTGCCCGGTAACATTGAATATGCCCGCCTGTATGTACCTGTGTGGAATTATAACGAAGGCGACTGGATCGAGGTCAGCATCAATGGAAAAAGTCTGGGCAGGTCAAGCGAACCTGACTATGTGGCCGCATGGGGGATTTGCGATTATGCCTTAAATGTCACAGATGAATTGTCACCTGGGATGAACACTGTATCAGTAACCTACCATAACACAAACGGTGCGCCGTACAGCATTGTCTTGGTGGCAGTGTATAATGATACTACTATGCCACAAACCCGGTTCTGGATTGCCGAAGGGAACCATGCCCTCTCCCAAACGTCCAAAATAGACCATGCTGAGGTAATATTCAAGGATGATATCCCTAAAGGGACAACAAATGCCACACTGTGGACAATGATGATAGCAGGTAATGAGGGTGAGATCGATAAGTTATATTTCAATTCCAATCTTCTGGGTGAGGATGTTGGCAGGAGAAAGTCTGGTGCATATTTTGACCTGGACAGCTGGGATGTCACAGAGTTTGTTGGAACTGCCAACAATTCAGTCTGGTTTGAGCGTGGCGGGGAAACATATATCCATCCTTTTAATGCAGTTCTTTCAATAGAATTCATGGAAGACCAGGGAGATGATTACATTGAGATCCACCCAATGGCAAAATCAGAAGGAGAAAATTTACCAAGAGCAGTTGTTATGGTCCTGGTTGTTTCAATGCTATTCCTGATATACAGGGTAAGGAGTAAAAAATGAAGCTAATAGCCATTCTCATATTACTGATCTTTTTCTTGCCGCAATTAGCGGCGGCTGAACTTGAGATCGGCATGGACATACCCTTGAAGAATAAGGAAATTTACCAGGAAAACAGACTGGTTGCCGGTGTATCATGGTATGAAAGGGGCCAGGTTGTCCTGACCAATACAGGGGATGAAAACCTGCATAATATCCTGGTATCTGTGGATGTCCCGCTTCAAATGGATATAGATATCCCGGTACAGGCAATGAAAAACATCAGTGCTGATAATAACACTGTAACAGCCAGGATCGGGGAGTTAGGGCCTGGGGAATCCATATCCTTTATTTTCAGTGTTAAGCCGCCCGAATCGATCGAATTCAAGAAAAAGGGAAGTTTTGCAATATCAGCCAGCTACGAGGACAGTACAGGCACTCATTCCACCAGCTATACCCATGTTGTTGAGGTTGTCCCCCCACCTTCCTGGATAACCTACGGCACTGTGCTTGCAAGCATATGTATCATTTTACTGGCTTTTTTTAATTGCCTGGAAGTTCAATGTGCTTGAGCAGTTCACTACCATTGACCTTGTCACCATAGCCCTCCTGGCCGGCCTTATCGGTGTTGTTTTCAGGTGGTTCTGGCAGACCTTCAACGACCTGCTTGGTCCCCTTGGCGGACTGCTGTTCACCATACCCACGGCCGTGTTGATGATAATTGCACTCCAGATTGTAAGAAAGCCTGGTACGGCCACGCTGCTGTTCACGGTGGTAGAACTTGTAGCACTTGTGGTGTGGGGCTCCAATATCACTGTATGGATGGGGTGGTATATGACAGAAGGCATAATCGTGGATATTCTGGTATTGCTATTCAAGAAAGATTATGCAGACAGGCGGAGCACGGCTATAATCTACGCTGTGGCAAGGAGTGCCTATGCTTACTGGATGTTCTATTTCTTTTTTGCACCTGCTGTCTGGAAGGTATATTATGCCCCCTGGTATGCCTGGGGGGAGGTGGGTATTGCCGCCATCGGCGGTCTGATAGGAGGGGCTATAGGATACAGTATTGCTAAAAAAGTGAGAGGAGCTATGATATGATGCAACCTGAAAAGTTAAAGATAAAACTTGAACACTGGGCCGGGCATAATAGCAGCCATGCAACCGGATTTCGAAAGCAAGCACAAGAGGCTGGAGAGATGGGACAACAGGATATTGAAGCAGAACTGTTACTGGCTGCTGAGGGTATGGACAGGGCAGGCAGCCATCTTCAAAGGGCAATAGAAATATTGGGAGATACACAGGATTGAGGAATGGGTAACTTTTTGTTTGCTGCCACAACGATCAGAGAATATCCAGCAATGGGGTGAAAGATTATGAAGAATATTTTAATTATTTTATTTGTTTTACTACTGTTCATGTTCATTCCGGCAATCCAGGCGAGCTATTCATATGACGGCATACCGTTTACTATCGCTTCACAAGGCACGGTTAATGGTGGAGTATATATCGAAGGTGGCCACGGCCTGGAATTCCCGCCTTACTCCCAGGAATTTGATGTGCCGGATGGTCATATCAGGTGGGCACGCCTGTATGTCGGAATCTGGGGCGGCAAGGAAGAATATGAAGGGTGGGTACAGGTTGACATGAATGACAAAAGCATGGATAAAGTACCGCTGCTGGGTATTAATGATGACAGCACAAACGTGTACTGTTCAGGTCATGGAGTTTACTGGGTATACTATGATGTAACTGATATTGTTGTGAACGGCGAGAATGCAGTGATTATTAAAACAAGCCAGGGAGAACCCCGGTAATAAGCTTGACGGCAGGGTGTACGGCACTGTACTTGCCGCAGTCTATGAAGACAAGAATGCACCCGGGATCACCTACGAGATATATGACGGGAATGTGAATCTTCATAGTGGGGGGTGGAGCGGGAAGCAGGAAAATGTGAATTATGAGACATCTGTATTTTTCAATGATATGCGTAACCAGGACAGTCCGAGCGAAGCAGAGCTCACAGTGGTCTACCTGACAAGTTCAAAGGGCCTGCCTGATTATCTGCAATTTAATGGCCACCAGCTTGGGACCACACCTCAATATCTCCTTGATATGGGATACCAGATAGGGGTTACAGATATTGCCAATGAGGTAAGTGGTGATGCATATTCAGGTTCAGGCATTCGGAGCAGTTATTTTGATATAGAGTACTTCGATGTGCTTGAATATACACAGACAGATAATGTTCTTACATTCTTTTCAGGACGTGACCTGGATGGGGATGGAGATATCGGCGATAACGAAGGTGAAGACTATCTGCACCCGGTTTTCACGTCGCTGGTATTGAAGCACAGGACAGCTACCAATCCCGGAGTTGATCTATCAATAGAAGTTAAGATGGATGAAAATAATCTTATTGAGGAAAATGATGTTGAGATTCCGGTAGTGATAGGTAATCCGGGTGGAGTGTATGAAGGATCGGTCAAGATCAGGCTGGATGTTGACGGTAGTGAGGCTTCAACAACTGATGTGAATATGGATGCCAGCGGTGTTATCAGGTCAACGATCAACTGGCATGCTGCGGCAGGACCCCATCTCCTGAAGATAATAGTTGATCCTGAAAATGTAGTACAGGAGTCTAATGAAAATAACAATGTCTATGAAGCAGAAGTAGATGTCAATACCAGACCTGACCTGTCGATTTCCATAGGAGAACCCAGAAAGACTGAAAACCAAAATAGCCTGGCCAAAGCATCATCACCGTTATTGATGTTACTCTTTATTGGAAGTCTTAGAAGAAAAAAAGCCTTCTTGTTGGCAGTTCTTCTTGTAGCTGCATGTTTTAGCGGCTGTACCGGACCTGGAACCGAATACCAACAAACAGGCTATCAAGTTCCTATAGTTATTATGAATAATGGGGAGTCACCAGCCAGACAATTTGATGTTAACCTGTATCTTGATGATGAAAAAATTGCGGCACTGCATATCCAGGAGCTGGATGGCAGTTCTTCAATGGAAGAGGAAATGATGGTAACAGTTGAAGGGGGCGAATATACCCTCAAAGCAATAGTAGACGAGAAGAACTATATAATTGAATCAGATGAGGACAATAATGTGGATGAAATCGTATTTAATTTTACTTAGTCTCCTGATAATAGTCATTTTACCGGCATCGGCATCATATGCCGGAGATAAACCGCTGACTACTGTTTTGCATGATGTACACCCGGGCGGTGTCGAATTTACCCTTGGCAACAGCAGATATAGCGGTGAGATGAAGTCAAATGATACCTACACGGTTGACTTTGAAGTTGCTGTTCCAGCCAATGCAAGTATCAGGTATGCAAGGGCATATACGTACTGGGTATGGAGTAAAAAAGGCCTGGAAGGTATATATCCGGTGATGAATGCATCAGTCATGCATCATGATGTTGTAAGCCCGGTGTCACATGATTCGAGATATATCGATACCAAAGGATTTGCAGCGAGATACGACTTTTTTTCAGGCACAGATGTTTATGATCTGAGCGACCGGATACACGAGAATGGCACTTATTCGATATCATTACAAAATTCGGCAGATGATGAGCGGACATTCTGTTTACAGGGAATCGGACTGCTCATAATCTATGAATACCAGGACTCGCCAGTTATCGAATACTGGGTCAATGAAGGTTGTGATATGATCTATGCTGAACATGGAATCACCCCGGAAATGGCTACAACGACCACATATTTCAAAGGTGATGTAGATGCAGAAAAGGTGAGCAGGGCATACCTGATAACTGCTTCTCCATCAGGTGGCTTGACCCAGGGCGCAAAACAGACTCGCAACAAGCTTTTTTTTAACGAGAAAGCAGAAGTCACGCCCATTCTGGGAGATATTATCAGGATATTATTCGGCAGCGGAAAAGTGTGGAAAGACATATACATGACAGGTGAATCAGTCCAGATCGCTATTGACGAGCGGGAAGTAACAAATTACCTGAAAACCAAAGATAATTTTGCAAGCATACAGGACAGCGGTGATTACATGTTGGTGACAAATGCGATTCTGGTACTGGAGTTCGAAGATGAAGGAGAAGCGAAAGCGAATAAGACAGCAGGTTTCGAGCTACTGATTGGGATTGTTTCAATATTCTTTGCTTATGTGGCAGGTAAAAGGTGAGCAATAATGTGTATGGTTAAAACACGAGGGTTGTCAAAGTACTACACCTTTGGCTCAGGGAACCAGGTGGTGGCGCTTAAGGGTGTAAACCTGACTGTTGAAAGCGGCGAGTTTGTTTCGATAATGGGCCCGTCCGGATCAGGGAAATCTACACTGCTAAATATTGTAGGATGCCTGGACAAGCCTACCGCCGGTGATGTCTATATAGATGATGTGAAGATCGACTACGGGAATGCCGGTAATCTCGTGCAATTGCACAGACAAACAATGGGGTTCGTCTTCCAGGGATTTAACCTCATATCAACAATGAATGCCATAGAGAATGTATGGTATCCCATGTATTTCAACAAAGTTCCAAAGCCGGAACGGATAAAAAGAGCAGAAGAACTGTTGGAATCCGTGGGACTAAGGGACAGAACGCTTCACCTCCCCTCAGAACTATCCGGAGGTGAGCAGCAGCGCGTGTCCATAGCCCGGGCACTTGCAAACCGTCCCAGGCTTATCCTGGCAGATGAACCAACAGGGAACATAGACTCCAGGACCGGAAAGAAGATCATTGACCTCATGAAAAAGCTGAATAAAGAGCAGGGGATCACATTCATTGTTACAACACATGATAATGTAATGGCTAACAATGCCGACAGGGTGATAACAATAACGGACGGTGAGATCGTTGATTGAGGCATTCTTACTGGCAATGAGGCAGTTGCGCACCAAAAAGGTCAGGACACTGCTGATCCTGCTCGGGATATCAGTTGGTGTGGCGGCCGTTGTCGGAGTGACTTCCCTGGGGGAGGGGATCCGTGTCAATGCAGTTGGTGAGATCGAAAAATCCCATGACCTGACCTTAATAGAGGTATCCCCGGGAGTCAGCAATGGAAATATCATCCTGATAACCGAATCAAAAGTACGTGCGGTCAGTGAATATGGATCTGTAGTCGCACCATATACCAAGGATGATTATGTGACACTAAATAAGACATATTTTAAGGCCAACGGCATTTCAGCACAATATATGGATGCCAAAGACCTGAAGCTTGAAGCTGGCATGTGGCTTGAGGAAGGAACATACCAGATCGTGCTGGGAAGTGATATCGGGGAGAAATTCGCAAAGATAGAGGGAGCAGAGATCGGAAACACTATTGATGCCAGGATCAGGTTGTACGGAGAAGAAGGCAGGGCGATAGATAAGGATATAACCTTTATGATCGCAGGCAGGTTAAAACCTACAGGGACCGATACCGATGACCAGGCATTTATGGATATGAATATTGCCAGGGAGCTTACAGGGAAAGATGTTTACGACGGCATTATGGTTAAGCTGGATAAGTCCGGCCAGACGCCAGCTGCAAGAACTGCCATTGAGAAACTGGGGCTGACATGCTATAGTGCACAGGATGAAATAGATTCGGTCAACAAAATAATGAACGCTGTGACCCTTGTTCTTGCATTCTTTTCAAGTATATCATTGATCGTGGGCGGGCTCATGATAATAAATACGATGATCGTCTCGGTGTATGAACGCACTCATGAGATCGGGATCACCAAGGCTATAGGGGCATCGGAATTGGACATAATCAGGATGTTTTTATCCGAATGTATCATCATAGGAGTACTGGGCGGGATACTTGGTGACCTGCTTGGGGTTCTTTTTTCCTTTTTAATAGACAGTGTGGGCAGGCCCATGCTGGTAGCACAGTTGGGGATCGCGGATTTCGAACATTTAACAGTAATAAATATACAAATACTTGCAGCAGGGTTTTTTAATATCATTGGTCATATCCGTTATTGCGGGCATTTATCCTGCATGGAGGGGTGCAAAGCTGGACCCGGTCAAGGCGTTACGACAGCTTTAGGTGGTGATGGATGTCAACTGGATCATTATTGCGCTCTATCCACTGTTGTCATTCTACTATCTGTCAAAGACGGAGCATAACACATTTTGTGTAATCCTATTCACAGAAGTTCACAGTGTTTATCTTCACATGTATCACACCTTTTTGGGCAGTTAAATGTTCAGCCAGTTTTACCAGGTGTTCTCCTTCTCCGCGCAGGACTAAAATACGCATGTAATAATCACTGGTAATATGAACCCGCATCGAGGATAGTAATATTTCATTTGACTCAAAAATTATTTCTTCAATAATGGCAGGTAGACCTTTCTTTACCGGGTTGTAGACCATCTCGAATATTCCTATACGTTCTCCTTTAACATCATTCATCCATTCATGATACTGGATGTATCTCCTGAGAGCATCCCTTATGGCATCTGACCTTGATGCATGCCCATTATTGATAATTAATTCATCAAAATGTGCTAATAAATCGTTCGGGAGCGTTATCCCGATCCTGGCTAATTCTTCTGTCATCCGGATGCTCCAAATATCAACAAAGCAACAATGGATGGAAAACGCAGAGAGAAGAGGAGTAACCCTCTGCATTTTTCATTTACAGTGCAGATGTATTTATGGAGGATGATAGTTTTCTCAGCTGACTGAGCTTTAGTTGGCTATTGTATAACCTATGTTTTTGTTACTATCATCTGCAATTCATGTCATATGGATTACGTAGTAATAAGTTTTTCTATTTTAGTAACATAAAATATGATCTATTAATTTACAATTGAATGGGGTGATTGGAAATCCGAAAATACATAATTGAAAAGAGTATTTGCAGCTATTTATTATAAGAATGGTGTCACTGCCTGCTGATAATATTTAGATGAGGTATGCTTGTATTGTAGAATTATCAGATGAATCTCATTATAATAATTAGCACCATATTAAACGTTATTTCGACGAAAGAAGGCATATTCAAAGACATTATGGGAAAATATATATATTACAAGTCCCGTAAAAAAGATGTTATAAATTGTAGCATAAGATGTTATAATATCTTATGTTATTATAATAAAATATGTAATATAAACTTATTACAAGGAAGTGAAGGAATATGAAGACAAAAATAATGATAGCAGCAATTATGGGAGCATTGATGCTCTTCAGTTTTCTGGCATCAGCGGACTATTCAGCTGATCAGCCGCTGACAAATATCGAACATGGAATGACACGTGGCGATCTGGTGTTTGTGTATTCGGAAGTTGATGTATACGAAAATTTGGATTCAATTAATGAAAATACGATGTCGCAGGATCTGGAACTCGAAATCCCGGAAGGTGCAACAATAGTAACAGCAAGACTGTACAACTATGTCACTTATAGCACCGCCGAAAACAGGGATATGAGCCAACCCGGGGATACGGCAGAAGCAAGAATGACGTTCAATGGAGCCGAAGTTCTATGTCAGTATCCGGAAGGCCTTGCAGATCCACTTGATGTTTCAAATCCCGTTGATTACGGCAATGGTGTGATACAGTACTGGGACACCAAAGGACAGGGCTATTCTTCTACATCGTATGACTGTCCAAGTGGAACCTTTGTCTGGGATGTTACGGATCTGATTGATGGCAGTGGTACCTACACTGCAACAATAACAAATGCGGATAGAACTCCAACTACCAGTACTAGTCCATATGGCAATGAATCATTTGCTACATACGGCTTTAGTTTGCTTGTGGTATATGACATAGAACCGGAAGGTCCTCAGCCAATCCACCGCTACTACTCTATATCGGAAGGGGCAGATATACTGAAAGGCGATGATTGGTATGAGACTCCTGAGAATGCTACAACCAGTGCATACTTCCAGGGCGGTGTACCAATGGTAAAGCAGGCAGATTCTGCAAAACTGACAACTGTTGTGGTTTCCACTGAGAAGGGCTTAAACAGTATATTCTTCAATGATGAGTTCTTAGGCAAATGCACACAAGTAACTGATAAAAGTATTGGTGTGGACTCCTTTGATGTGAAACCGTATTTGCTGAATCATGGAAACTATGCTGAGATACAGGACAGCGGTGATTATGTAGTTGCAAGCAATGCATTCCTGGTTTCAGAATACTTTGTTGAATAACTGAAATGCCGCGTGAATATCTTTGAGGGGCTTAGCCCCTCATACGTTTTTTATGGGAATGCCTGATATGATAAACAGATACCTGATCCTACCTGTTATAATCTTATTGCTATTATGTACTCCAGCCTCAGCCGATAGTACAACCATTGATTTTACTTCGGGTGGTGGAACGGACAAATGGTTCTATATAAAAGTGGATGAAACTTCAAATCCTCCAGGTTCAGGTCCGATTATTGGTGGATCAGAGATAACTAGTTATGGGGATATAGCAAGTTCTAATGATATCAGAGTGGGGCAAAAAATCGCCAAAGATTGTTATGAGGCACATCATTTCAAGTTCACTGTTGATTCAACAGACCTCATCAATTTCAATGCTTATTGGGAAGGCTACGGCATTGTTCATGATTCAAATCTTTATATCTGGAATTATACTCCTACTGGATATTGGGAATTAATAGGAACAGGAACAGATAAACTTTTTGATAACATAATTCAAAAAACCTTCACCTCAAATTTAAATAATTATATTAATCCGGACGGACATCTCCATTTAGTAGCAACTTCATTCAGTAACAATGAAAGAAATAAATATTTCTACACTGATTATGTCAAGATAGACGCTTCTTATACATCCCCGCCTTCCATTGAAAAGCCAAGGACATACAACGCCTCTATGGAAAAGCCTTATTTCAAGAACGAGGATGTTATTATCAGGGTCAATGCCACAAGCGGGGGCTCTGACCTTACCAATACCACTATAACGATATTAAACGCAGCCGGTGCGGTAATGGTAGACACGGATGAGATGAGTATTGAAGATCCCATACCCAACGGCAATGCTTATATTTACACTTACACTCCACCCGTGGACGCTACAGGCAACGGCTGGAGAATACAGGTCGAAGTGAATGATAATGCAGGGTTTAATGCATCTAATAATACGATCTTCCATATCAGCACACGACCGGGCTATAACTGGAAAGGCTTTCCCCTGGAGACCGTAAAGAGCGGCACAGTTAATGGAGGCGTGTATATCTATGGCAGGAATACCTTTTATGATCCGGATAATGAAAATGCTACAGTGAACTTCGAAGTTCCCAGTGGAACGATACAATGGGCACATTTCTATTATTCGATCTTTGGAGGAAGTCCCTGTTCGGCAGGCTGGATGAATCTCACATGGACAAATGCGAGTGGTCAGGCAGAATTTACACGTTTTATAGGTCCATACGATAGGTTTGAGTGTCAAGGGCTTGTGCAAACCATCGGTAAAGACGCTGCACAGGATGGTCATGCCGGGTCAAATGATTATCATGATCATAACTGGGGAAGCACCTGCGGGAAATGGATCGGATATGTTGATGTGACCGATATTGTCACGTCCGGACTGAATACTGCCAATGTCAACACCGAGAATGGTTTACTGAACCCATGTAATGACCTGGATGGAAGGCAGTATGGATCTGCTCTGGTTGTTGTCTATGAAGGGGGGAACAATCCCAAACAGATCGACTACTGGATAAATGAAGGTAGTATGGGATTCAATTACCAAACCGGTGGGATTGCCTGTATAGGAGATACTCCCGGGTATGATAGTGATTCAATCTACTTCAATGGAACAATTACAGGTGATATACACAAGGTGAATTATACTGCATTATGGCTAACAGCCAGTGATAATAAATTTCAAATCCTCAAGTTCAACGATCAGGAAGTACTGGATCAGTCCGGAGACAATTTCTCCACTATTGCTGAGTATCCATTTTTCCTGCATACATGGGATGTGACTAACAAGGTATCAACATCAGGAAACACTGTCTTTTTTGACAGAGGTATCAATGAATGGATAGCCTGGAGCCTGTCCGCTCTCGTGGTTGAAAAAACAGGCAGTGGTGTGCCGAACGTTGCAGTGACTGTGAACAATGCGAGTTTCTCGACCGTAGCTGCAGGCAGTACCAACGAGATCCCCATCTCCCTGACACTGGAAAATACAGGGACTGCCTCAGCCTTGATAGAGGCGGTGTTCACGACAAATGATGGTGGTGTTTACGGACTGGATGGAAGCGGTACTAACATTATACCGGGTAATAGCTTCAAGCTAGGACCGGACGGCAGTGAACAGACGCTGACCAACACCACCATAAGAACCCCAATATGCACGTTAGGTGCGGGACAGACCCTGAATTATACTGCCATACTCATAGTGCCGCCGGGTCAATCGGCAGACGATTATACAGGCACTATTGAGTTGAGCTGGTGATGGAAATGATATCATATAAACATGGCCTATCAGCAGTTCTGCTCCTGGGCATTTTATTGTTTTCTATCACGATATCAAGCGGCGGTGTCCAGTTTTCTGCAAATGTACTTCCCTCCGGTATAGTGGACGATAACACTACTGCGGATATACCGGTGAGCGGTACAGTGACAGGTAATCACACCTATACCCATACATCTGATAATATAAATGAATCCATACAGGAAGATGCGATCACCACCGGTAAGCCGGACGGCAGGATAAGTTATCTTGAGCATAAATGGACGATCGATGTGGGTTCTGCAAAAAAGGCAAATGTTACTTTTTATTTGGAGGCATATCACACTGCCAATAGCGAGAATGATGATTTTGTGTTTGCATACTCCCTGGACAACCTCGCCTATTATAATATGTTAACAGTTACCAACACTTCAGATAACACTACTTTCCAGACCTTTGATATGCCTGACACAATAGGCGGCATCATATACATAAGGGTGAATGATACCGATCAGACCCCTGGCAACACACTTGCGGATACCATCTACATAGACCACATGTTCATCCGCTCTATATATGATACTGAGCCGCCTGCTGTGGTCACAGGTGTGACGGTGACCCAGGTCAGTGAGAGCAGGTTAAATATTTCATGGACAGCCAATACTAAGGCTGACCTTGACCATTATAACGTTTACCGGGGTATGAATGCGGACTTCACGCCTGATGCGGGCTCACTGGTCGCATCACCAACAGCAGATTATTATTCAGACACAGAGCTTACAGCCGACACGACCTATTATTACAGGGTCACGGCAGTGGACGCTTCATATAATGAGGGTCTGCCATCCGAGGTTGCATCAGGCACGACCCTGTCAGATACTGAGGGACCGGCTGCCCTGGATGTACTTGCCAGTCCGAACCCAACTAATGGAGCGGGGATCGTTACACTGACCGCCATGATTGATGATTCGGCTTCTGGAAATTCAACTGTTGTCATGGCAGAGTACTTTATTAACACTACAGGTAGCAACGGAAGCGGGGTGAACATGAGCGCATCGGACAATGTATTCGACTCTTCATTTGAGGCAGTATCCGCAGAAATAAATGTATCGGACTGGGCGTACGGCAATTATACCCTGTACGTTCACGGCAGGGACAGCGCGGGTTGGGGAGAGGTAGTGCCGGTGTTGTTGGAGGTAACAGAGCTGCCGGCCAACACCTCTCATGTTCACAGCATTGATATGTTACTGGGTACAAAAACAGCAGGTAAGAACATCTTTACCTATGGCATTGCGCAGGTTACGGTTGTGGATGCAGCCGGTGCAGCCGTGGAGGGTGCAAGCGTGGAAGGGCACTGGAGCAATGCTACCAGTGATGTTGATTCTGGTATTACGAATGCAAGCGGTCAGGTCACGCTGGAATCCGATGAAGTGAAGAATGCTCCTGACGGGACCACATTCACCTTTACTGTGGACGATGTTGTACTTGCCGGGTGGTTGTATGACCCTGCGGAAAATGTAGAGACCAGCAACAGTACAACTACTGGTGGCTCATCAGGCAGCAGCGCAGGGACAATACTGTTTGAGGGATTCTTCGATTATCTATTCGGATTACTTGGAAGGTGATTAATAATTATTAACAGCGGTAAAAACGTAACCGGGCAGGGATGTCTGGAATTTCACAGTTATGCGGTTCAACCGTATGATTAAATTCAATAGGAGGAAAATAAATGGAAAATAAATTGGTAATAGCAATAGTGGCACTAATGGTGGTTGCACTGGCAGCACCTGCTGTGATGGCTGCTGATGTCAGCTATAGTGCGAGTGTTGTTACATCTGATGTAATAGTAACTCCAGTGAATACTGCGTTCGGTGGCCTGCTGGCAGGTACATCAAAAGAAATAACTGGCTCGCTTACTTTGGCGAACAGTGGCGGTGCAAATGCGAATGTGGATGCAAAGTTCACAACGAATGATGGTACGACCTATGGTCTGACATCAACATCAAATGTGATTGGTGGAAGCAACTTCCAGATTGGAACCGATGGGAATGAAGTTACTTTGAACGATGCTGGTACTGACGCTGCGCTTGGTTCCAGTAATCAAGTACCAGCCAGTGAATCTGCAAGCTACGATGCCATTCTTGATGTACCATCAGGACAGGCGCCAGGCGATTACACAGGAAATGTTCAGCTGACCTTCACAGCAGTCGTGTAAATAGAAGATTGCAAAATCTTCTATTTTTTTTATGCATAACATCTTTATAGAAAACAAATAACTAGTGTTACTTATGTTAAAGAAGATTCTAATCATTTCAGCTATTTTATCCATATTTATAGGAATGGCAAGCGGTCTTGGGATAACACATGCAGGCTTCGGGGATGTCGAGCAGGGGAAAACATATGACATACCCGTAACAGTGATCACATCAGAACTGGATTTTGACAACCATTTCGTAATTGAGATCGAAGGTGAACTCACCGACTGGGTGAGCGTAATCCCTATGGAATTCGACCTGCCTGCCGGGGAGAGCCAGACCCTTGTCGTGAACCTAGAGGTTCCTGAAAATGCCAGGCTCGGGGAATACAAGGGGAGCATTACCGCAGTAGGTCAACAAGGAGTACCGGCTCCCGGTGAGACCCCTGGCGGTGCGGCAGTGGGCTACACAATTGCTGCCAGATCCTTACTTTCAGCCAGTGTAATCAAGCCTGGTGCGGTCGAATCCGCAGCCGTGACCAGTGTTAATGTGCTGGGCAAAGTGAAGCCGGACTCTGTTGTAAAGTTCGATATATCCATTAAGAACACTGGCAACGTCCCGGCCATTGCAACCCCAACACTTCTGGTAAGTAGTGACATAGGCACTACAGAGATCCCGGGTGTGCCTGTTGAACTGGAAGTGGACGAAGAGACAACCATAAAGATGTATTGGGATGCCCTTGAAAAAGGGACCTATACTGCTGTTGTATCCATTGCATGCAGCGGTACAACCGTTAACTCTGACCCGGTCAGCATAACAGTAACAGATTCATCACTGTCAGGCATGCAGGCATATTTGGTTTTAATCGCAATACTCGGCGCAGCCGTGCTACTCAGGCAAAGATCATGAAAAGGTACTGTTTATTAATCCCTGTTGGAATAATAATACTGCTTATATTCGCATGGAACATCCCGGTTTCGACAACCTTAGAGGTACTGCCAGCCTTTGTGAACGTCTCAGATGATGGGACAATTGGCGTTCACATGACAAAAGAGGAACAGCAAGAGCTCAACTTTGGTATACTATTTCCAGGTGCAGCTATGATCAAGACAATAAACCTTAGCCGCGGAAACTCGCCGCCTGCGCAGGTGCATATAGAGGTTGAAGGTGAGATCACACCCTGGACAGAGCTTGGAAGAAACGACTTTATGCTTACTGGTCCTGCGCAGGTGAACGTGACGCTCACTATACCGGAAGGCACTGAGCAGGGAAGATACTCGGGAAGTGCAACCGTATGCTACACTACAAGCTATGGCGATAGCTTTATGCATCTGTTCTCAGGGAGTAGGACATGAAAAAAATAATCATGGTTATCCTTATATCGGTATGCTTTATCTCAACAGCATATGGTGTAGAATATTCGGCAAATGTGATTGCAGGAACTGAAAAGTTCTCAGTTGAGATCGACTGTCCGCTAGAAGTTCAGGAAAAAAGCAAGTTCATGGTAAATGCAACCATAATAAATCTTGCAGCAGAGAATGCTACTGATGTAATTGTAGAACTAATTGCCCCAAAAAAGAATTTTTCATACGGACCGCCGAAAAAGCGGATCGGAGATATGGAAGGCAATACTCAGACCGTGGTTAGCTGGGATGTGAAAGCAAAGCGCCCGGGTACGTACAACATCACAGTTATGGCAACTGGCGAAACAGAGACTACAGAGAAAATATTTTATGCACAGGATCAGGCGACCATTGTTGTCAAACCTGGTGGATATCCTAGTCTAATTGACATAATAGATACTATGAGATCATTTTTCAGAATAAGTTTTTGAGAAAAAAAATCTTAATTTTTGCATTTTCTGCGTTTTTTATCGTATTATAATTATACTGAATATGTAATGAATAATAATACAAATGGAAAGATTTATATATCAGCCATGTGAAAAACTTAGATATTCATAACACCAATTGTTAACCGAATGTGGGAATAACAAATTGACAGTAGCAGGTATAACATATTTGTTTCTATTCCTTTTATTCGTTAAAACATTGACACTCATCAAAAAAAAGCAGCAGTATCAATATAATAACTCTGCTTCCTGGATGTGCAGAAAGGATCAATAAAGGAAGAAGTGCCCGATAAATCCATAGAATATCAAGGACACTGTAATTCAAAGGGAAGACAGGAATGGGCCAGTGGTACAATTACATTCACATGATAATCATGCAGGGAACAAGAACAGAGAAAAAACACAGATGACACGGGCAAAGAAGGCATATATCTATTTGAGGAGACAAATGATATGAAAAAAGCAATAAATATTATTTATTTTTTTATGCTGATAACCACGATAATGGTATTACCATCTTCAGCAACCACACTATCTGTCTGTTCAAGTGGGTGTGACCACACAAATATCCAGGATGCGATAGATGCCTCAAGCGATAGGGACACAGTTTTTATTTATAATGGAACATACAGCGGTGACATCTATATTGAGAAGAACATCACACTAACAGGAGAAGGAGCAGATGTTGTAACCATCAATGGAGCATATGGTATCATAATCGGCAGTACCAGCACTGTTAATGGATGTATTGTCGAAGGATTCAATGTTCTTAATTCACAGCGCGGCGTAAGTATCTATCCGGAGGCCTCAAACTGCACAATCAGGAATAATATCATAGACGGTCTGACCGGTCACTATGGTAATATCATTTATTCCACAAATAACAGTTTTACCAATAATGTCATCACAAGTGCAACCACTGCACACGGTGCTTTATATCTATGGTCAGGAGCGAACTACTGCACTATCGCTAATAACACCATCATTAACAACCAGTTAACAGATACTGATTGGGCCGGGGCTATTGTACTGGAAGAGGTGGATTACTCCCGGATCATTGACAATACTATTGTTAACAACGCCGGATCCGGGATATTGCTATATGCGTCTGACAACAACATCATCACAAGAAATAACATTTCCTTAAATGAGAGGGGACTCTGGTGGCAGCAGTGGGACCAATCCGAGGCAAGCGATGGCAACAGGATATACTTAAACAATTTCAACAACAATGAAGATGTGGATCTGTATGATGATTGTATAATAATAGCAGACAATATCTTGAACTCGACATCACCAATGCCGTATTTCTACGAGGGCGTCTCGTATACGGACTACCTCGGTAACTATTGGAGCAATTACACAGGAAGCGATAGCGATGGTGATGGAATTGGAGATAACCCCTATGCGATCCCTGATAGCTCTGACAGCGACTATCATCCGTTGATAGCAGGTTTTGAGAACTATCCGGATACTTATACTCCAGTGTCTGTCTCTTCAGATGTATCTCTCGGTGCTACCATCCTGCCAGCAATCTCTATTGAAGTTACGCCCGATACACTTAACTTCGGGACACTGGCACCTGGCCAGACCGGTAGTGAGCACATCCTGAATATCAGCAACACAGGGGGAAAAAACGTAATGATAACAGCTGAAGTGAGCGATACGGCTGATGATCTCTATGTCTATGGACTGATGCTTGACTCAGGCATATGGAGCGCATATTCTACTGAGATCATAAAGGGTACATTAGTTAGCGCATCCGCAGTGCTTGATGTGCCTGATGATTATGCAAATGTCGGGATACAGGAGGGAATCCTTATAATCTGGGCAGAAACAGCTTAAGTCGAAGCTGTATTTTCAGATTTCCGGCGGCTATGACACGCCACATGTCTATGAAACTGGAATTATAACAAATCTAAGGTTGAATCAAAATTTATGATTATAAAATTAAATCAACATAAAGGAAGTAAATAATATGGAAAGATCAATAAGAATTGTAAGTTATGTATTCGCATGCTTACTTATACTTTGCATGCCAGCGATGGCTGCGTATGACTTTGATGGTTATGAAGTTGCGACAATAGAACGCGGAGCTATCAAAGGAGATGTATACATCAGCTGTGGAGACAATTCAGGTTCTGGTGCCTCACCGTACACCTCAAACTTCAATGTTCCGGTCGGAACAGAGAAATATTCAAGGTTGTATGTAGGCGTATGGGGTGGCACTGAAAGCAAGACCGGTACATTAGATACGGTATTTAACGGTGCCAGTCTCACTACGGTCAATATAGAAGGCACATCCGATACCAATCCTACCTATACGGACGGTACCAATGTTTACGGCAGAGGTAGCGGAGTCTGGTGGGTTTCCTACAATGTTACCGGTAGTGTGAATATGGATACATCGAACAGTGCTACTGCTACAAAAGGTGGATATCTTGACAAGATATACTCGATCGTGCTGGTAACAGTTTACAGCAATCCCTCAAAACCAGAGATAGAGTACTGGATCAATGAAGGATCAACCAACCTTCATTATGAGTCAACATCTATTCCCTGGGAACAGGACCAGACATTTGCCTATTTCAACGGATGTACGATTACACCGGTAGATGCCAGATTTGATGTAGTTTATCTAACCAGTACTATAGGTGAACCTGATTATCTTTACTTTAATCCACCTGATGCAGCTGATTCTCCTTATAGCAATATGGCATGGGACATCAGTACATATGAAACCAATCAATTAGGCAACAATGATGTAGCAGATGAGAGTGATGGAGGCTACTTCACTTTTAAGACATTTGTCTCTACAGCTGACTCAACATCGCTTAAAGACCTGATATCAACAGATAATTATGCTGTATTCTGGAGAGGGCATGATGATGATGGCAGCGGTGTGATCGATGCGTCATTTGATACATCAAGTCCTGTAGAAGGAGAAGCCTATGTAGGTCCAGTGCTTGCAGCGCTTGTGCTGGAAAAGGAAGAATCGTCTGTGGAACCTGACCTGGTCCCATCTGAGATAAAGTGCTATCATTATGAGTGGTGGGAGCAATTTGATAGACCAAAAGGCGATCCATGGTTTAATCTAACTAACTATGTAAACGTTACTGTGGAAAACAACGGTACCGGAGATGCCGGTAGCTTCAAGGTAAAATTGTATGCGGATGATGAGCTGTTAGGAGAAAAAACGATAAGCGGTCTTGCATCCGGAAGCAGTACTGAAGAAAAATTCGAATGGGTACCTACCGGAGAAGACCCGGTGTCATGGACCGATACGGCAGATGGTTCAATAATAACTTATACTACAACTGACAGGACCTATGACCTTAAAGTAGTGGTAGATGAAGTGGATGAGATATTAGAAGAAGATGAAAGCAATAATGATCTTACAGTATCAGAAACTGTAGTCTGGAATGGTTATATTGGGGATGAACCTCTGCAGAACTACATACATGGTACAGTAAAAGGCGGGATGCTGTATACCACTGGAGACAGTGAGTACCAGGGCGTAGGTGCATTAGGTACTACATACGGCTCAGACTACACTGCTACCTATAATCTTGATATGCCAGGTACTCCCATGCTCTCAAGGTTATATCTATACTACGATTGGGCGCAATCACCAAATAAAGCCCCGAAGATAGGAGTTACCCTGACCACGCCTTCAGGAGGAGCCCATACATTAAGCATGGATAAAGGCTACAACGATTACAAGGGAGAGTTTGGTATCTACAGGTATCCGTGGGGCACGTATGCCTACGACATCACCCAATACGTAACTGAAACCGGAAGCTATTCTGTAAGCATAACGAACTTAAACGACGGCACTGATGCAGACTTTGCTACCGAATATGCCTTTGCAGCACCAGGTATCCTGACAGTATATGAAAATGATAGTATGCCTATGAAGGAATACTGGATCAATGAGGGTGCAGATCTTCTTATGGGTGGGAGAAGAGGTGACGGTGGTTACCTTTCCTATGAGGAATGTATAAACACCGCAGTCTTCCCAGGAAGTGTAAGCCTTGATACTGCAACACTTGGTATTGTGTCCCCGTGGGCAGATCAAGCTACAGACGACTATGTCAGGTTCAATGACCACCTGCTTGGAAGCGGATTGTATCAGGGATACAGCACTGCAGCCACCCAGCAAGAGGATGGGATCAAAATGATCATTGGAGCTAACGACGCCCAGGTCTCAGTAATTGCAAGCGATGTGACTTCATATCTTAATACGAGCGACAACGAAGTTACCCAGGCAGATAACGGCGATAATATGGTGGTGACTAATGCCTTCCTGATGGTAAGCTACAGCGGTACGCCACTCCCGGCCCTGTCTATCTCAGCAGACCTGGATACAGTAACTGTTGGAGTTCTGACAGACGTGAACTTCACAGTAACAAACAATAGTGAACTGGTCGAGGGTGCAGTTATAACCTTGACCGGCTCTGCAACCGGAAGTGCCACAACCGACACAAACGGAGAAGCAGTCATATCAGTGAATGCAACCGGCAGCGGCACTATCACTGCCACAGCCACCAAGGACGGATTTATTGCTGCAACCACAACAATAACCGCAGAAGTGGAACATTCGGGCGTATCTTCATCCGTATCTATGACCACAAATATCATACCTGCGATCGCACTTGTGGTCAATCCCGAAAGTATCGAGTTCGGTCAACTTTCACCGGGTGAGACCAGCGAAGCGCATTCCCTGACACTTGAGAATACAGGCGGAAACAGCCTCAGCGTGACTGCAGAAGTGAGCGACACAACGACCGACAGCAACCTGTTCGTAGAAGGGATGCTGCTTGATTCTGATGGATGGGGTGATTATAGCACATCCATAGCTGCGCTTGATTCGGATACAACCGATGCATCACTCAAAGTACCTGACGCCTATCTAGGTGTGGGAGCAAAGCAAGGCGCTCTTGTGTTCTGGGCGGAAGCAGAATAAAGGAGGTGCTTATAGTGAACAGAATTTACATGAAGATGAAAATATCAGCGATCTTAGTATTGACACTGGTGCTTTTTACTGGTATGTTTACGACAGCGTATGCAGATCCGCAGAAACCTGACCTGATCCCAACGGACATTACTCCACCACCCAGCGTCATCGTTGATATCTCTAACGTCATTAATGCTACCATAAACAACACTGGCACAAAAGATGCGGCTGCCTTTAATGTGACCCTTGCAGTAAACGGGACGGTCGTAGATACACAGAGCGTATCTGACCTTGAAGAAGATAACAGCACCATTGTCAGCTTTACATGGACACCCGCTGTCGCTGATGATTACCTTCTCACGGTAACCACAGATCCAGAGTTTGTGATAGATGAATCCGATGAGACCAACAACAACATATCCCTGGAGGTAACTGCCTATACCTCTGGTTACATGGGCGGCTCGCTCACAACCTATGTGCATGATGTTGTCAGGGGAGACCTGCTCTATACCATTGGAAACAGCACCTACTACGGTAGTCTACTCTCAGGTGAGAC
>Ga0255452_1006_pt1 | contig 26689 bp, 29 predicted proteins | sample ANMaggQLBNCT01D9_FD_182652 | JGI IMG/M metagenome (GOLD analysis project Ga0255452, IMG submission 182652) | Sediment cell enrichment communities from methane seep in Santa Monica Basin, California, United Staets - ANME aggregate JGI... | ecosystem: Environmental > Aquatic > Marine > Cold seeps >...
CATGGACAACCCTGAGATCATAGTCCAGAATATCGTGGCATCGGCAGACCTGGGTGCTGTGCTGAACCTGAATGCCATAGCCATCGGACTAGGACTTGAGAATATAGAATATGAACCCGAACAGTTTCCCGGACTGGTCTACAGGATTGCGGAACCAAAAGTGGTGATGCTGCTGTTCGGCTCTGGCAAGCTTGTGGTCACAGGCGGAAAAAAACCAGCCGATGCAGATGCGGCAGTTGATAAGATCATTGAAGAACTGGACGGCCTGGGACTGCTTTGAATACTGATGCGGTTTTTCCCATTACCGACCATCATATGCACCTTGACCACAGGTGTCTGGGTGTGGAAGCCGCCAAAGCGTTCCAGCGCGCTGGCGGCTCACATATTTTTTTAGTTTCAAAACCTTCCTGGACCATAGGTATAACAGTGGATCATCCTGACGATTACCACAAAGTATTAGATGAGACCGTACACATGGCAGCTGAAGTGAAAAAGGTTGGTGTAACTGCCTTTCCCGTACTTGGGGTACATCCTGCCGCCATTACAAAGATGTACGGCAGGGTGGGACTTGACAGGACTGTCGAACTGATGAAGGCCGGCCTGGAACTGGCGGCAAGGTATGTGGAAGAGGGACAGGCAGTAGGCATGAAATCCGGGCGTCCCCATTATGAAGTGGAACTAGCATTGTGGGAAGCTTCGAATGAAATACTTATGTATGCCATGGAACTGGCCAGGGATGCGGGCTGTCCCCTGCAGTTGCATACCGAGAGTGCCACACCGGAAAATATCAGGGAGATCGCTGATATGGCAAGCAAATCCGGGCTTACACCAGGGAAGGTTATCAAGCACTTTTCACCCCCGATGGTGGTAGAATTTGCCAGGTGCGGCTTATGGCCGGGGGTGCTTGCTGGTAAGGGCATGATAAAGGAATCACTTTCGCAGGGGGACAGGTTCATGATGGAAACCGACTATATTGATGACCCCCTGCGTCCGGGTGCGGTGCTTGGACCGAGGACAATACCCCGCAAGACCCTTGCGTTAGCTGGTGAGTGGGGAGACGATGTATTCTGGAAGATACACAAGGATAACCCTGAACAGATATATGGTGTGGAAATAGAACGTACCACAATCTAAATATAGAAGTTCAAACATACAAAAATCGAATTCCGATACTTGGTTTATAATTATCAGTAGAATATTTCAATAAAATATCTCAGGAGAATATCAATGGCAGCACAGTTAGGCGGTCAGCCAATTACGATACTTAGACAGGGGACACAGAGGACTACGGGCAGCGAAGCCCAAAAGGGCAATATCATGGCGGCCAAGGTGGTCGCATCAGCTGTTAGGACAACCTTGGGACCCAAAGGCATGGATAAGATGCTTGTGAACTCGGCAGGTCAGGTAACCATCACCAATGATGGAGCTACCATCCTGGACGAGATGGACATCAAACACCCGGCAGCCGTTTTTGGTTCTTTTGTTCTGTAAACTACACCTGGAAAACGTTCTTTATTATAATCTGCACCATCCAACTGCAGTGTGATCTTGGGAAGGTCGAGAGTGGCTCCGATAGCGGTAGAAGCAACAACATTCTCAATTTTAATAGTTTTTTTAGGATCATCAATTCTGGCCATTATTATCACTACACTGTTAAGGGTATTCAAACCTTTATATACTTTAAGTAAAGCTGCATGTGGTTTGACTTTTCTATAATGGGGGGCAGGGGTTGCTGCAATAATATTCGATTGTTCCAAATTCATTGAATGAGATGTTACTTTGGCTGCTTTCCTTCAATTGCTGTTATTTTGATTTTATCAATCCATCCTGAGTGATCTAATAATTTATAATAATAAACGTAGAGTCATCATCATTATGGTACTGATGAAACATATAAATACTATTGAATTAATATTTAATTAATGTAATAAAAGGGAAAAATCGTGTAGGAAAAATTATTGCTTTCTACATAAGTTGTAGTTCAAATTTTCCCCATCAGTCTAAAAAAAGAAAAGGAGAATAAAAAAAATGAGTAAAAAAATGAATAAATTGGTACTGCTATCAGCGCTTATGATAGTAATCATCGGCACAATAGGTACTGTATCGGCTGAAGTATACAATTTGACCGCTGATGGTGGCGATGAAATGACCGCGTTCAAAGTTGGTGAGGTTGAAGTAACGAATGATGGAAATAACCTTAATGTTACATATAGGATTACGGAGAGTGGCTGGTTGTTGAATGAAACGCATCTGCATATCGCAAATGAGTCAGAAGAAGGTATTCCCCAGACAAAGAAGGGAAATCCAAAAGTAGGCCAATTTGATTACTCCGAAGAACACGAACCATGTGTCGATGAATACACTTACGAGATACCATTAAACGGGTTATCAGGAGAGGTATATATTGCTGCCCATGCAGCAGTACAATTAGAATCGGACGGAACAATCACATATGAATCCGCATGGGGCGAGGGCGACGAATTCAATGAGGATAGGAACTGGGCAATGTACTTCACATATACAATAGAAGAACCAGCAACAGAACCTGAACCAGCAACATAATGAACCAGTAATTCAGCATTAAGGAACGAAGCAAGATTTATCTAACTAATTCAAGATTGGTTCGATAATTCTGCTTCTCCTATTTTCTTTTTTAAGATCAGCTTTTTAAAATTGTCTATTGACCCGCTAATCCTTTGATGCCACTTAAAACATTTACGGCATATACATTTCTCCAATCAACATTGGAACATGCAAACCAGTATTAATATCAAGAGATATCCAAATCACAAGTAAATTTAAGGATCATACTTATTGATCAGCATATCGAATATTTCCTATAGCTCATTGCATCCATCCGGTTGGTATCCAGCACATCCACCAGCAGTTTCAGATCACTATCTAACAGCTGGCACTGCTTAGCAGGAGGTATCACCTTTACATCCCGTTTCACGAACACGGCCCCGCCCCGCATGTTGGCGCACATATAGCCCCTGGACTTTCCTGTGATGATCAGATTACCCGCTCGCATATCAGCAGCCGCAAACTCGCCCGCACCACCCTGCACCACCACTGTACCGCCCGATAGCAGCGTGCCAGTGTTCATGCCCGCATCTCCTTCTACAATAATAGTGCCCTTTCGCATAAGTATGCCCGTGCTCATGCTCACGTCGCCTTCCACCATGATCCTGGCATCCCGCTCACACCGTGCACCTAACGTATCCCTGAGCACGCCGTCTGCCAGCACCAGACACGGCACGTCCTCCTCCCCCTCCCGGAATGAATTTCTGGTGTCAGTGAACTCATCGTCCCCCAGCCCGTTATGCAGGATATCTGTAATGGACCTGAAACACCTGTAGCCCTCCCGGTCAGACAATACCTCGACCACGTTTCCCATAGGCTGCGCCACGCTGCCTGACACGTACATCCTGCCCGAGACCATGCTGATACCCATACGAGTGCCCGCATCCCCGTCCACGAATATGCTTCCGGCATCCAGGGCCTGGCCGCTGCCCCCGAAATATTTCAGGTCAACACCCAGGCTGGAACCCAGCCTGCTGCCAGCATCCCCCCTTATTCGGACATCTTTGCCCGATATTAGATGTTCGACCAGATCCTTGTAAGTAAAATGTGTACCTGCCTGCCCTTCCACGGGTTTGTCAGGGTCAAGCTCCGAACCCTTATGCTGCCAATAGAAATTATATGTAAAGTCACAAAGGCAATCCGCTTGTGTGGAAATATCCAGGGTCAGCAGGTCTGTCATCCAGACATAATTATCCGGGTTTACTTAACTATTTATCTAAATCCTTTTATCATGCAATGACATTTTGTATCCCATGAAACTGTGGGCTCTCAGGGTACCCAGCACAATGGCAGAGGATATTCGAAGGTTGCTGCTCCAGGCCGGGCATATCCATCCGGAAGCGCAGATACGCAGGGACGGTGAACACATCCTCATACCTGTGACTGGAAAGCCTGGGCCGGACGAACTGGGGGTACTGCCCGGTGCTAATGAGAATATTGCCGTTATTGAGGCCGAATTTGAACCCAAACGTAAAAAGCCGTCACTGGAAGAAATATTGGGATTCACGCCCAGCTTTGACGTGATCGGCGATATTGCCATTGTTGATGCCGATGACCCTGATGCAACACGTATTGCAAAGGCCTTGATGGAGTACAGGAAAAGCATTAATGTGGTACTGGGGGCGGTTGGCCCGGTAGAAGGCGAGTTCAGGACCCGGCAGTGGGTGGTACTGGCAGGCGAACGCAGGACCCGTACCATGCATAAGGAACACGGCTGCCGCTATAATGTGGACCTTGCCACTGCCTATTTCTCAGCCAGGCTAGGTACGGAGCGAAAAAGGGTGGCTGATATGGTAAAACCGGGGCAGTATGTGGTGGACCTGTTCGCAGGCGTGGGGCCGTTCAGCATACTTATCGGCAAGAGCGTGCCAGGGGCCAGTGTGGTGGCAGTGGATAAGAACCCTGGGGCTGTCAAGCTCCTGCGTGAGAATATACGCCTCAACCGGCTGGACAATGTGACGGCAGTGGAAGATGATGCAAGACATGCGGCAGGGAATTTGAAACATTCGGCAGACCACGTTATTATGAACCTGCCCCAGTCTGCAAGGGAGTTTCTGGATTGCGGCATACTGGCGGCAAAGAGTGGGGGTGTGGTACATTTTTATGATATCACACATGAGGATGATCTTTACGGCACATCGTGGGGACTGATACAGGAAGCTGCAACGCGTGTGGGGAGCAAGGTGGAATGTACAGGGAGAAGGATTGTGAGGTCGTATGCTCCATACCAGTATAATGTGTGTATTGAGTTTCGGGTGATTGAAGATTAGAATTTCCAATTTTGGATTTTATCTTTAAATAATAAAAAATCAGATTTGTTTAGCCCAGTTTTCATTTTTTAGCCACAGAGCACACAGAGAAATGTAGAAACGATATGTGCACTCAGTGGATTGGAAATCACACAAATTATATATTTCAACAGCCATAGCTCGCGCCGGCAGCAATCTCCAACAACCGAGGCTGCCGCACACACGCCACCCCCAACCCATGCTCAGCGCATATACAGAAAAAAAGCAGGCTGGAATTATTTCAATTTCATTATTAAACACAGATAACGACCATTATGGATTTTAATTGTGATTATACATTAGAAATATAAGTATAATCTAATTTTAGCGGCAATATCTGCGTTTATTTGCGTTTATCTGCGGTTCTAAACTCGCACGAATCCACACGGATGGCTGCCACCCTGCCGCCCTAACGGGCTGCGGTGGCAGGGTATAATGCAGAGAGGCTGGGCAGAGGGATAGTGAAGGAACGAATGGGGATGGATTTCTGCAGAAATTTACCGCAGATGGACGTAGATACATACAGATAAAGGTAAAAACGCTCTGTGCACTCTGTGTGCTCTGTGGCTGAAAAATCACACACATTATATATTTCAACAGCCATGGCTCCCGCCGGCAGCACCCACCACTACCCTGGGCCGCCGCCCGCATCGCATAGTAATCGGGTGCAGGCTGTGTGGTCGAGCGGGAGGGCAGGTATAGCAGCAGGATTGAAATGAAAATGCAGCTGCATGATATGGAAGCGCGTTTAAATGATGATCTGATTATGGGTAAGAGATCAGGAATATCTTTTTATCATTGAAAACTCAATAATCAATAAGATAAAGGTGATAAAAAGTGAATACCGTTGCAATTCCCGTAGCGTATCATGACGAAATCGACGCATTGATAAAAAGTGGACACTACTCGAACACGGACGACTTTATAAAAGATGCCATTCGAAGCTTATTCGAATATAAACCTGTTATGAAGATCGATGCTGCAATCGAACTGTATAAAGAGGGGAAAGTATCACTTGGTAAAGCAGCCGAGATTGCGGGTATGAATACCATACAATTTAAAGAAGTGCTTGGAAACCGGGGCATAATCCGTGAAATTGGTTCAGGATCGGTCAAAGAACTGGAAGATAACGTTTCGCAGTTGGAAAAACTGATAAAATGATCGTAATCTTCGACACTGATATACTCAGTTGCGTTTGTAAAACAAAAATCTTTGATCTTATCAAGGAATTGTTCAAGGGCTGCGATTTTGTAATTCCTGTACGGGTATGCGAAGAATTACATGCTGCAAAAAAGCTTGGATACGATTTTGTAGACTATATGCTGGATCTTATAGACAATTCGGAAATATCAGTCTTACCATTGACAGCGGAAGAAATCCCAAAACTTGTGACAATCGAAAATAACTTAAATCTGGATTTCTGAGAGAGCGAAGCAATTGTCTTAGCTCTGCGAAAAGATTCCACATTGCTCTCAAATGACCACCTTGTGAAGAAAAGATGCAAAAACATGGATATCGAAATATTCAATCTGGAAGACATCATCTCATTTGCAATTGAAAAGCGCCTCATAAATAATATAGATAATTTGCTGCAGATAATAACGGCGATAGAGTTGAAAGACCGTGTAAAAGTCAGGAACAAGCAGTATTTACTTGAAAAACTATCCAAATAATTCAATCCTTTGATAAAGGCAACGAACATCACCATTTAGCCACCATTTAGCCATCATTTATCATCTGGTTTCAAGGATTAATGTTATATCTAACCGTGATTGAAGCGCGTCGATTATCCTACACCACGAAGCCGAATGTGGATCTAAATTTCAACCGCCGCCGGCAGCACCTACCACCACCCGGGCCCGCCGCACGCATCACAGAGCACCTGCGCACCGTCTGTCGCAGTACTTGGCTGGGCGAGCGCGCTGCTCCTCGATCGCAGTGGGAGAGCAGAGGGGCGGCGGGAGAAGGAAGGGGCTAAACGGGGTTGAAATCAGTTCAATATTAACCACGGAGTGCACAGAGTATTTTCCACTCAGTCCTATTAACTTGAGGACAGTTGGGACAGTTAGTACTAGTTAATTAGCGAAGATATTGATAGAAAAGATTAATACAAATACTTCTATTAAGATTTAAATTTATTACAATCCGGATGTGATAATGCTCAAATGAAGAAAAACAATAATCTCGATGATGGTGCAGGATGGAAGAACGACAGATCAAAAGAACTATACGGCATTGATAACTGGGGCAGCGGGTACTTTGACATAAACCGTAAAGGCAACCTGTTAGTAAAACCGGATAAAGGCAAACATAATGTAGAGATACTGCAGGTGATAGAATACCTGAAAAAGAACAGGATAAAGCCGCCTGTACTGCTTCGTTTTCCCCAGATACTTGAAAGCAGGATAAGTGAATTATATGATTCATTCGGCCGTTCCATAGACGAGTTCCAGTACCAGGGCACCTATAAAGGCGTATTCCCCTTAAAGGTCAACCAGCGCAAGGACGTAGTGGAAGAGATCGTCAGGGTTGGCAGGAAGTACAACTACGGGCTGGAGGCAGGCAGTAAACCGGAATTTATCGAAAGCCTGTTCTTCAAACTGAGCCCGGAATCACTGCTGGTATGCAATGGGTACAAGGATAAGCACTATATCAAAACGGCGCTGCAGGCTACCCATTTCAGGAAGAACATCATACTGGTAATAGACCAGGTAAACGAGATCCACGATATTATTAAACAATCCAAAAAACAAAACGTCGACCCATGTCTTGGCATCCGCATGCGGTTATATTCAAGAGGGAGCGGCAAATGGGTGGAGTCAGGCGGCGAAGCAGCCAAGTTCGGGCTGACAACCGGCGAACTGCTGGGTGCCATTGATGAGTTGAAGGCAAGCGGCATGATTGAAAACCTTAAGATGCTGCATTTCCATATCGGCTCCCAGATCACAGAGATACGGCGGATACAAAATGCGGTAAAGGAAGCATCCAGGATATATGCCGAGGTCAAGAAGCTGGCCCCGGGACTGGAATACTTCAATATTGGCGGTGGGCTGGGTATCGATTATGACGGCAGCAGGACATCATCTGATGCCAGTGCCAATTACGCCATGCAGGAATATACCAACAATGTGGTGTTCACATTAAAGGAAATATGCGACCAGGAAGGTATCGAACACCCGACCATTGTATCAGAGAGCGGAAGGGCTGTGGCCGTATTTCATTCCATGCTTATAACCAATCTCGTATATGAGAAATCCATCATACATAATGGTGATCTTGAGGTCACTGGGGACGACCCCAATATCATCCGGAAATTCCACGACTGTTTTATGGAGATAACGGTGAAGAACTACCGCGAATATTACCACGACAGCCTGGAGTACAAGGAAGAACTTATAAACATGTTCAACCTGGGCCAGCTGGACCTGGCAGAAAAGGCCAAGGGTGAAGCACTGTTCTTCAGTATATGCCAGAAAATACACCGTTTTATCAGTCAGGCCGGGGACGAGTCCGAAGAGTTCGATTATGTTCGTAAATTAATGTCAAAGCGGTATATCGGCAATTTTTCACTGTTCCAGTCCATGCCCGATTTCTGGGCAATCGGCCAGTTATTCCCTATCGTGCCGATCCAGAAATTGAACCGTCAGCCTGAATGTATGGGTACTATACTGGATATGACATGTGATTCTGATGGTGAGATCGATAGGTTCACAGATGTAAGGGACGTGAAGGATATGCTGGAGTTACATTCACTGGACAGGCACCCGTATTATGTAGCCGTGCTCCTTTTGGGTGCATACCAGGACGCCATAGGTGATCTGCATAACCTGTTCGGGGCTGTGCATGAAGCTCATGTGGTGGTGAAGGATGAGGATGAATGGGTCATCAAGAAGATTATCAAGGGGGATACTGTAAGTTCTGTGTTGAAACTGCAAAACCTCAACAGGGCAAGCCTGGTGAAAAGTGTCGAGTCATCTATAGAAAAGGCAGTGGACGATAAGGAGTTGAGTCCCCAGTCTGCTAAAAGCATCCTGAACAATATTAAAAAGGAGATCAATGATTATACGTATCTCGATTTTTAGTAGCTGCTTTTTGATTATAGATATGGTGGCGCCCCTTTACCCCAAATCTCCATCCTCTGCTCCGGAATACATACGGCCCTGTTTGATGCCTGGGGCTTGTTAGATATTCTAAAATGTGATATTACACTTATTCGTTAATTTGTATTAACGAAAAACATATATCAAGCTCTTTGTTACAGGTTCAGCATCTGTAAACATACTTCTTGATGCGAAAGAGACTCTTGCAGGCAGAATATTTTATTTTAAGCTTGATTTGCGGTCCTTAGAGGAATTTCTTAGATTTACGGGTAAAGATATCGCTTTATTGAAAAAAGATGCAGATATATGGAAGCATGGGATAAAGGTTGAGCTGGAAAAGCATGTGCTTTGCGTTATGTATCAATGTCTGTATGACAACCCCGAAATCTTACTACTGATTGTAAAAAATTCAAATATAATGATTAATACAGTGGAAACAGGGGGGTTGAATGTGAGGCTATTTTTCATTGGAACTTGTCAAGAAGATGTTGGTAAAAATCCCTCTTAACGCCATCTGCCTGCCTCACCAATCTTTCGACGATAAGTTCAGGTGTGCTCTTAGCCACATAATTATACCTAGGGTTCCTGTCCACGATCAGGTTAAGGTTCTTATCCAGTCCCCGTGCTTCAATGCCGTCAACCCTAACAGGTGCCGAAGTGTGTTCCATTATATTCTCTGCAAGATGGCTCACGAACACACCGATTGCCCTCGGATTACCGGCAAGGAATTCAAGTATGCCGCCGATTATCCTGGCTGATGCCCCCGGCTCGGTGATGGACTCCAGTTCATCCACCAGTACCGCCATCTTACCCGTTCCCGATACAACAGAGAATTCCCTTATAGTGGACTCGAAAGCACCCGCATCCATTGTGCCGACGGATTTTCCGAAATAATACATCTCATCCACTAACCCCACAACTGCAGCTTCGGCAGGCACAGGGAATCCCATATGTGCCAGTATCATGGTCTGGGTGATAAGGTCCAGTGTGGAAGTCTTGCCGCCCGAGTTAACCCCGCTCAGTACGGCCACCCGTTCAGGTGAATAACCGTCTGCGTCGTAATTTCGTTCCCTGTCTCCAAGTGAATAATTGACAGGCTCCACATTGCCTGAAAGGAACAGGTTTGTGCCGCTCTTGATATCAATTCCTGCCTCATCGACTATCTGTGGGGTAACAAGCCCCTTCTCCATTGCAAATAGCCCGATAGCGAACCACATATCCAGTTCCATAGCTTCAGATACAAGCTGGCGGGCCGTATCCTTAAGCTCTGACAGGCTGCGGGCAGTTTCCTTTAGTATCTTCATGTTACGGTTTGCCAGTTCTGCATGGAGGTACTGCCTGAGCTGTTCAACTATCTCCATATCAGCCTGGATAGTAGTAACGATGTCATTGGAAAACAGACCATCCAGGTACAGTCCTTCTTTAGGATTCAGGTCCAGGTCCTTGACAATAACTAAGACCGATTCTTTTATGATCTGCCTATAATGTTCGGCTATCTCCCTGTCCAGCAGGTCCCTGACCCCACCACCTATTGCATCCAGCAAGTCCTTACCGGTCAGGGTAACGGTACTGCTGTTAAGGTATTCCTTGAAACGTGTATCAGCAGTTTTTTCGGCAGACTTTATTGTGCCATCCAGTTGTTCCAGAGCCGATTGTATTCTGTCTACATCAGGGTCAAAACCTGTTCTTACCCCTCCATCATCTGCCAATCCATCCAGTATAGTCCCAAGACGGCTGACATCGGATAGTTTGAGACTGGAAAAAAAACGGCTTTTAGTATCGATGACCAGGTCATAGGCCTGTGCAGCCGATGTAATAGATGCGAGGTTGCCGGAAAATAAGGCAATCTCCATCTCAGGGACAACCTCCCACGTTTCCAGTGCCGCCAGGTCTGCATATGTGATATTTGCATTATAAGGCAGATCCACACCTTCGAGTTTCATTGAAGCCGTGACGTGGTGATACGCTGCTGCTGCATCTGCAAGTTCCCTTGGTGAGCCTGCCAGTATCACGTCAATTACGTGTCCAAAACCCGCCAAAGCCTTCTCATATTCATCGTGGTCTGCTGCCACCAGCACCCTGTCCCGTACTTTTTTTAAGGGTGTTCCTTTTATGGGCCTTACACCTTTAAGTGCAATTTTCAGGTCTACTATACCGTTTTCGACTTCAGCGATCCCGCTTACCATCAGGCATGCTTTAGAAACACCAGTCATTACTGACATGATCTTTTCTTTTTTCGAGGAAGGCAGGGGAAAATAAATATTCACCTTATCCTTTGCATATGGGGTGCTGGCGTATGAGCGTATGATGTCAAGCAGTCCCCTGTAGACACGCCATGCCTCTTTCGTTTTTAGGAAATCATCAGGTGAGAAGTTCTCGTCCCTGAAAATAAATCCCTGTACAAGAGTCACAGCATTCTTCTGGCCAACACCCGGAGCACCTGCAATGGCAGCTACGTCATGCCGCTTAAATGCATCCAGTACTAAATCTTCTGACCCGAAATGCTCAATAAGGCGCCGGGCTGTCTTTTCACCTATACCGGGAATCTCCCTGATCTCACTCATTCGTGACATTCGAGTGAGGTTAAACGATATATGGTTTATGTTTCAATCCTTGTTTTAGTGGATGTCGGTTTGCAATGAAGGCGATTGGCATGATATGCATAAATAATATCTTCTTCGTCTTGCTAACAACTCTGCCATTCTTTAGTGTCTTGATGAGATGACCATGGTTGATCGTACCCACATCAAAATTCCCAAATAAAACAATAGCATATTGGTCATTACCATCGCTGTAAAATGTAGCTTTATCGTTATGGTTCGGGACTTTGCCGCGTTTATCTGATCCAGCATTTCCCTGCTCAACTTTCTTTTGTCGTTTTTTTGGTTGTTTTCTTTTTTGCAGCAGGTTTCTTTTTAGTCCCAGTCTTCTTTTTTACATTTTTTTTACCGGTGCTATTTTCAGCAGCCGATGTTTTTTCTTTAGCAGCAGCCTTTTTAGTTGTTGTTTTTTTCTTAGCTGCTGTCTTTTTGGCAGTGGTTTTCTTCTTGGCTGTCGTTTCCTTCTCAGCAGCAGTAGTTCTGGTTATCGTTTTCTCTTTATCGGCAGTAGTACTGGTTGTCGTTTTCTCTTTATCGGCAGTAGTACTGGTTGTCGGTTTCTCTTTATCGGCAGTAGTACTGGTTGTCGGTTTCTCTTTATCGGTAGTCGTTCTGGTTGTCGGTTTCTCTTTATCGATAGTAGTACTGGTTGTCGGTTTCTCTTTATCGGTAGTAGTACTGGTTGTAGGTTTCTATTTATCGGTAGTAGTAATTATTGTATGTTTCTGTTTATAGGTAGTAGTAATTATTTTAGCTTTCAGTTTATAGGTAGTAGTAATTATTTTAGCTGTAATGTCGTAACTAACAGCCTCTGGTGCCCCGGTTTCCATGCCTGTTCCTGATCCGGTAGTAGTGGCTTTATCTACTGCTTTACCCGGAACCTTTTCATCTGCCTTTATCTTATCAGGAGTAACTTTTGTTTCCTTTGATACGGCAGGCTCGGGCACCATATCCAGCAGGCCACCTGCTTTGTATTCCTCTTCCATCTCATCCCTGATAATTATCACACCATTGGCAGCCCGCATAGCCCCGTCCACCCTGGCTTCCTCATGGATCATGACCTTACCGCCATTGATCTCGCCCAGGATATGTGAGTTTTTATTGATACGCACATCACCCCTTGTCACAAGGTTTCCGTGTATGGTATTATCTTCACCGATGACTATCTCATTCGTAGTCTTGATACTGCCGAACAGGGTATTATTGCTCCCCATCACGATTGAGGAAGCCCTGATATTCCCCATCATCCGGCAGCCACTGCCAATAACCGCTTTATCAGGAACCTTAATTGATTCAAGGTCGATCTTCGAACCGCTGGGAATGATAAGTAGTTTATCCTCCTCTAAGTCATCACTTTCATCGGAAAACAGATTTTTCAGGGCATTATCAACCTCTTCGTCTTTCCCCATCCTCAGTAGTTCTGTCAGGTACAGGAAGATGTAGATGACCACAGGGATGGGATTCCTGACAACTAACCAGCCCCTGGCCTCATAGCCTTTGTCTATTTTCACATTCTTGCCAATATCCAGGTCTTTGCCTACGATGAGTCTGCCGTTTATGTTGACAAATTCACCGATATATGCATCATTTTTGGTCCTGACATCACCATTCACCTGGGACCACATATCGATCCTTACCTCTTCGGTCCCGATGACATTCCCATTGATCCTGACCCTTTCCCCGGCAATGACCGAATTAGCAATAATGCCAAAACCCATAACGGTATGGTTCCCTATAATGGCTCCTCCGGTAGTAACAATGGAATGCTCTTCCATTGTAGTATTATCGGGTATGGTAAACGTTTTCAATAAATCTTCCATTTACGTTTAACTCCGGAATGATTTGTCTATTTAACATCAAGAGAATATAAAGCGCTTTGGTTTCTTTTCTGTTATTTACCACACTGTGTGGAGGAGTGCACCCCAAATAACAGACAATATCAGTAAGGTCACATACTGGGATTCCTTACATTTGTGCACCCTTTAATAAGTGGCTGTCTCATTTTGTTGATACAGAAGCCAGATTGACGACATAGTTATGATCATCTCTTGACAAGCGATAAATTAAATAATTGCACTAACAATACAGACCTCTTAATTATCATTAATAATATAGGTGTAATACTATGGATAATAAGGATAAATCAAGGATCAGGACAAGGACTAAACGCTATATCAAGCAGTTAATTCACAATTTTAGGTTTACATATGAGGACATAAGCAAGAGTAGTGGCATCGGAGTTAACAGATTGAAGGCCATCAATAAGAAGGAAGAACCTACTTTTGAAGAGTACATGACCTTAAAGAAAATAGCCATAGAATTATCAAGTGAACGAGGTGAAGATTCGGCAGATTAATTCTAATCTGCCTTATTTTCCAAGGTAAAAGGCCATCTGTACAAGGCCCACTATAAATCCCAGGACACCACCAATAATGGTGATGTATCCCAGTTCCTTTGAGGATACCCTGAGTACTATATCCTCCAGCTGGTCAAGGTCATAGGATTCTATGTTCTTTACTATAATGTCCTTGAAGTCCACGTTCCTTTCGATCTCATGAATGAACTCACTGATCAGTTCGTCCTTATTGGCATTGACTGACTTCTTGACCCTGGAGTGCAGGTAAGCATTGATCGTAGTATTGATCCTGCCAAGTATCTCGCTTTTTCCATTGTACTCGGATGATTCAAAAAAACCGTCCACCATCTTGTCAATCTCTGGCCCCAGGTCAAGTGCTTTTAGCACCTTGGTAAGGTCTTTCATTGAGATCAGTTCATCCTCTACCGTGGCTGCAATGCTTTGGGAAATATCGTTCCTGCGCTTTGGGAGCAGACCCTGTATCTTGAAGGGTCCGATGCCTATGGGCTTGTGGGGCCGAAAGAGCATCTTTACTGCGATATAATTGGTCGAGTATCCTATCAGGCACCCGATGACAGGGAAAAGGTAGGGGGTATACTCCATGTTAGTAAATATGTACTGGAATATAATTTAATGTTGGTGTAAGTCTGTAAAGGGTTTTTTTGTCCGGAATTAATGTTATCGTGAAGCCCACGCAGATGCTATGAACTCACATACGAATTTTGCGCCCAGAAGTGCAGTATTTCCGCTATCGAACCCGGGAGCGATCTCCACCAGGTCGAAACCAACAGACCTGGGGGCCAGCCGCCTGATAAGTGAAAGCACCTGCCTGTCAGTTAGTCCGAAAGGTTCGGGCGTACCCAGTGCAGGAGCATATGCAGGATCCAGGACATCCATATCCAGCGACAGGTACAGGTGACTTGTATCAAGGTCAAGGTGCCTGGAAAGTTCTGCAAGAACATGTGGGATGCCTTTATCCTCAACAAGATCTGCAGAATAGTAAGTAATACCCCTGGACCTGGCAAGTGAATATTCATTCCTGGTGCCGCTTCGTATGCCTATGGATATATAATTGTCTGTAATGTCTTCGATGATACGTCGGCTCACACAGGCATGACTGTTGACCTGTCCCTCATATTCCTGCCGCAGGTCGAAATGGGCATCCAGCACCACCACACCCAGGTCATTGAAATGGTTCATTGATCCCCTGATACACGGCACCGTAAGGGAATGTTCACCACCCAGCATTACGGGAATCTTACCATCACTAAGGATGGCGGTTACCATGTCACCAACCGCTGCCTGGGCCTGTTCCACTGTGCAATTACCAGGTATGTCCACATCTCCCGCATCATGGAAGGGTATGTCCACATCTCCCGCATTATGGAACGGTATGTCCACATCTCCCGCATTATGGAACGGTATGTCCACATCTCCCGCATTATGGAACGGTATGTCCACATCTCCCGCATCATGGAACGGTATGTCAGCAAGGTCGATATCGAAGTAAGGGTTGTAGGTCTCGAAGTTATACGAAGCTTCGCGTATGGCATCGGGGGCAAGCCGGCTGCCCTTCCTGAAAGAGGATGTGCCGTCGAAAGGTGCACCGAAGATCACGAAGTCAGCATCAGAATAATTAGAATCGGCATCCGCAAAAAAAAGTTCCCCACCCATGTGAACATTCCAAAAAAAATAAAAAATAATATGCAGGCTCAGAGTCGCATATCGATTTTCATCTTCCCCATGGCAACCAGGTACTGGACATCCTTTCCAACCTCGATCTTACTCTTATACTCATCCGGTAGGGTAAGCTCGATAGTGGAATAATCGCCCATGTCCATTAACTGTACCACATCACCAGAGATAGAGATAACCTGCCCGTTCTTCCTTTCCACAAGGGGAACATAGATCTTCTGGGTAACAGGTGAAATTATGGAACGTTTCTGGTTGTCAAATATGCCAACAGCGTCTACCCTGGCTTTGGCACTTCCGTGTTTTCCTGGTTTTGAATGTGAGAGTGATTTGATCACGCAGGGTTCATCATCGATTATAACATATCTTCCTTCTTTTAATGTACGGACTTCAGTCTGCTCTTTCATGGAATAAGTTCCTCCGGTAAATAGACATAGCTAATATCACGAACTTAATATCGTTGGGGCTTAAATATATATCGTAAATAATACCACGAGGTGCCTCCGGATGACCGGGCGATGGGAAGCTACGTGTATATTCCCATTTCCCGTTCTTTCTCTGGTTTCACTTTCTCCCTGGCTTCCTTGATATGATTACCTGTAACCCTGTACTTTTGCATCTCTTCATCATCATCTACCGACTTGCCTGACTGCACGTATTCCCTGATGGCCAGCATTATGCTTTCCCGTACAATTCCCGCAATATCGGCACCTGAATAGTTTGCAGTCTCCCTGACCAGTTTTTGAACATCAACATCGTCGGTAAACGGCTTATCCTTCATATGTATCCTGAGTATCTCCACCCTGGCTGCTTCATCGGGTAGCGGCACTTCCACCATCCTGTCAAACCTGCCAGGCCGAAGCAGTGCCCTGTCTATCATATCAATCCTGTTTGTTGCAGCAATGGCAACCACTCCATGCAGTTCTTCCAGTCCGTCCAGTTCGGCAAGGAACTGGCTGATTACCCTTTCAGTTACATGACTGTCAAAACTCTGGCCCCTAGTAGGTGTGATGGCATCTATCTCGTCAAAAAAGATAATACACGGAGATGCCTGTTTTGCTTTCCTGAAGATCTCTCGCACCGCTTTTTCAGATTCGCCGACCCATTTGCTCAGGAACTCGGGACCCTTTACGCTGATAAAATTGACCTCGCTCTCTGTTGCCACTGCCTTGGCCAGCATGGTCTTTCCAGTACCAGGTGAGCCGAACAGCATGATACCTTTCGGTGTCTGTGCTTTCAGATAACCATACAGTTTTTGGTATTTCAACGGCCATTCAACTGCTTCTTTCAGTTCCTGCTTGGATTGTTCCAGACCGCCGATATCATCCCATTTGATGTCAGGGGATTCAATGAACACCTCCCGCATGGCTGATGGTTCCATCTCGCCCAGTGCACTAAGGAAATCCTCCCTGGTCACAGTAAGCTTTTCCAGCACATCCGGAGGTATGGTCTTTTCCTCAAGGTCGATCTCAGGCAGCACTCTTCTTACCGCCCGCAGTGCTCCTTCCTTTGCCAGTGCTGCCAGGTCGGCTCCCACGAACCCGTGAGCTACGTCAGCCAGTTTATCAAGTTCCACGTCCTCGGCCAGCGGCATGCCACGGGTATGGATCTGCAAGATCTGCAGCCGGGCATCCCTGTTTGGCACACCGATCTCGATCTCACGGTCGAACCGTCCGCCCCGCCGCAGCGCCGGATCCAGTGAATTTACCCGGTTAGTTGCACCCAGCACTACCACTTTTCCCCTGGATTCCAGTCCGTCCATCAGGGCCAGGAGCTGGGCAACTATCCGGCGTTCCACCTCGCCGGTGACCTCTTCCCGTTTGGGCGCAATGCTGTCGATCTCGTCTATCAGGATAATGCTCGGGGCATTCTCTTCGGCTTCCTTGAATGTCTCACGCAGGCGCTCTTCTGATTCGCCATAGAACTTACTCATGATCTCGGGACCGGTCAATGTAATGAAATAGGCATTGGTCTCGTTGGCCAGCGCCTTTGCCAGCAGGGTCTTGCCTGTTCCGGGGGGACCGTGCAGCAGTACTCCTTTCGGGGCTTCCACACCCAATCTCACAAAGAGTTCAGGATGTTTCATTGGAAGTTCGATCATCTCCCTGACCTTGCGTATCTCCTCTTCCAGGCCGCCTATGTCCTCATAGGTGACCCTGGGTATGGCCTTGATCTCCTTTATTGGTTTTTCACTGACCTCGATTTTGGTCTGTGACCCTAATATAACGGATTCCGTGGCAGGGGTGGTGGTAGCTATTACCAACTGTACTTTCCCTGACATTGTATCCAGTTCAATGTAATCACCCCGGGTAACCACTCTTCCTTCCATGATACGGGAGAGGTACTGCTCAACACCCCCGACGATCTTCATTTCCAAGGTGGGGGCAAAAACGACCTTACTGGCAGCAGCCGTCTTGATCTGTTTAACAGTCACCTTGTCATCGATACCCACACCTGCATTTCGCCTGATACTGCCATCGATCCTGATAATACTCCTTCCCGCATCCTCCGGGTATCCGGGCCAGTTTATAGCAGCGGTTTCACGGGTTCCGAAAATGCCGATCACATCACCTGTTTCCAGTCCCAGTTTTCCTGCCTGTTCAATATCGAGCCTGGCTATGCCTCTGTTAACATCCTGCTGCCTGGCCTCCTCTACCTTCAGGGTGACCTCTTTAACTTCTTCTGCCATTCATGATCCCACCAGGAAATCGGTTATTCGACCTTGATCCTCTTGCCTTTTGGTTTTGTCTCACCTTTCAGCTTAAAGGTAAGTTCCAGGACACCGTTGTTATATTTCGCCTTGGCACTGTCCGGGTCTATGGGAGACTCTGTTGGGATCTCCTTGTAATATTTGCGGTCCTTTGTTTCGGCTTTGAGCGTTACCATATCCTCGGTAGCATCCACTTTGACGTCCTCTTTTGTAATGCCAGGCATCTCGGCAGTTATACACAGGTTGTTCTTTTCACTGTCAATGATGTTGCACGAGTATGGTTCCCTCACATCCCCGCTGATCATACCGGAAGCAGAAGGCCTTACATTCCCGAACTGTTCGATATGGGGAATTCCATCAGGTCCGACCTTCATACTGAAACCATAGACCAACGGCTTTCCGGGTTCAAGGTCTGTCCTGGATTGGACTGTTCTTATCATACGCTCCAACATATCATTGATGTCTTCAAACTCCCTGCCAAATTCGTCAAATGGATTCCATCTTGGATCTCTTCTTCTCCACATAATATTAACACCTCACACCCATTTTGGGTATTCAATTATTTGTAAATACAAGTATTTGAAACTTACGTGATTTTTATTAATTAAAAAATTAGTGAAAAATATAGAATGAAGATGGATAATGGGGTACAAAGATGGAAAAAACCTCATTATCAAAAAGGATAAGTACATCTTCGGCAATAATTTACTGATCCGAAGCAGTTAAAAGGATAGGGAAAATGAAAAAGGAGAAGAAGTTTAGCACTCAATGTGTTCATGCCGGAGAAGCACCTGATCCTTTATACGGAGTGCATACAACGCCGATATACCAAACTTCCACCTTTGTATTTGATAATGCCCAGCAAGGTGCTGCACGGTTTGCCGGCGAAGAAGAGGGATACATATATGCCCGTGTACCGCCAAACACGCCTACACATGCAGTTTTTGTAAAAAAGATCGCTGCTCTTGAAGGCGGTGAAACGGGTCAAACCTTCTCATCTGGCATGGCTGCAATAACTGCTGTTGCTCTTTCTCAACTGGAACAGGGAGACCACCTTTTATCAACAAATGTGGTCTACGGTGGTACATATGGGTTATTCTCCCAAATTCTAACCAGGTTCGGCATTGAAGTCAGTTTTGTTGATACGTCTGATCTTGAAGAAGTGAAGAAAAACTTAAGGAAAAATACAAAGATCGTTTTTTTAGAAACACCAGCTAATCCCACTATGATCGTTAGTGATATTGAAGAGACATGTAAAATGGCCAGGGATATTGGTGCTCTATCTGTCGTTGACAACACATTTGCAACTCCTCGCTTCCAAAGACCATTACAATTGGGGGCAGACGTTGTTGTTCATAGTTGTACAAAATATATTGGTGGCCACGCAGATCTTTTAGGTGGCGTTGTTGTCGGAAATAAAGATTTTGTTAAAAGTATGACATCTGTTGTTAATTGTACCGGAGGAATAATGGGTCCGCATGAAGCCTGGTTGTGCATTAGAGGATTGAAGACGCTGCATCTTAGAATGGAAAAGCACGCCAGCAATGCTATGGAAGTAGCAGAATTTTTAGAGGCACATCCTAAAATTGGGTGGGTCAGGTATCCTGGATTACCAAGTCATCCTCAATATGATATCGCACAAAAGCAGATGACTGGTTTTGGCGGTATGATCTCTTTTGGAATTAAGGGGGGAATAGAAGCTGGACAGAAACTTATGAACAGCGTTGAACTATGTTCTTTGGCAGTTAGTCTCGGTGCAGTTGATACTCTTATTCAACATCCTGCTTCCATGACTCACGCAAATGTACCTGTTGAGGTTAAAGCGAAGACAGGAATAACCGATGACCTGGTGAGAATTTCAGTAGGTGTAGAAGAAGCAGAAGACATTATAGAAGATCTGGACCAGGCTTTGGCAAACCTTTGAACAATACGATGCCAGGTTTATTATACATTGAACCTTGACTTGTGTATGATTTCTCCAGTTTGGCTTCAAGCTCGTCGCAGAGGGGCATGAACTGGTCCAATTTTAGGTGGGAATTTTCATAGTTCGTTCAGTTTTCATCTCGCTGATAAAAAACAATGCCTATGCGCTGGATATGATCAATTAAGTTCACATTATCAATGTGCTTGAAAAGAGAAAGATCAACAGAGTAGGGCAGCAGCAAATCATCGATCTCTGTTTCAATGCGGGTAAGTTGTACATGGCTTAGCGCATCCCCAATCAGCGTTAAATCAATATCCGAGCCACTTTGGTAGTTGCCCTTAGCGCGAGAACCATAAAGCACGACCTGTTCAATATCCGGATACTTGGAAAACACTGTATTGATGCGATTAATGGTGTTTTCCTTGAGACCGAAACGGGGAGCGATTTCAGTGAGCATCCTGTAAACTCCGCATTTTTTCCTGAAGCATAACAAACAAAGTAAAGAAACGCCCGGTAATATTGGTAGCAATCGCCTGTGCAGTCTCCTGGTTATAGGTATGGCTGGTTCGATTGCGATCTCTAATCATATCCATCCAGCTATCGCCATCCCGGATCAATTCCAGCTTAAAGGCTTCGCGCGTCGCATCACGCGAGCCATGTATATTTGGGTTTCCTTGTTCGCGCAAATAATCGCGCAGCACATTCCACGCGAGTTCATGGGTGTATTCAAAGGCTTGAATTAGGCCTTGCTCCTCCAGCTCATTTAGTTCGCCTTTATCTATAAATTTTGTAAGTTGCATCAGGGCTCTTTGGTAATTATCAAAACGCTGCACCCAACGAATATCATCTTCAGGTTTCATCCTGTCATACCTCCTTGTTATTGCCAGTAATCAGAGAGTTTGTTACCGTATTGGCTTTTACCTTGCGGTAACCGAGGCCTTCTCTAAAAAACGGAATTAAAAACTTATCTTGCAGGTGTAGTTCGTTCATTATTCATTCCCCTTATGCTCATTGCGTGTGATATAGCGTTGTTTGGGACTTTTTGGTTTATCAGGGATGGTGAGGGCGAGTTTTCCTTCTTTGATAAGGGGATTCAATATTTCCTTTCGGAAATAGTCACGATTTTTAAGGTCAAGAAATGACTGTATCTCATTACGGCTTCGTGGCTCTATACAGAATTGGAGCACTTTTTCAGCTTGCATGGTAGCTTGCATGGTAACTTGTCCGGTAGCTTGGTCGGTTAAAGTAGTACTTATCACCCTCCATGCTCTCATCAAATGGAAAAGTGATGCGGATGAAGTTACCGTATTGGCTTTTACCTCACGGTAGCCAAGACCTTCTCTAAAAAAGGGAATCAAAAACTTATCTTGCAGGTGTAGTTCGTTCATTATTCATTCCCCTTACGTTCATTGCGTGTGATATAGCGTTGTTTGGGACTTGATGGTTTATCAGGGATGGTTTGAATTAGCATACCAGACTCAAGGAGAGGTTGCAAAACGTTTTCTTTAACCTTAACTCCGCCGAAATAGGGAATATCTTATCTTAATTTTTTAATTTGTTTTCGCTTCCACTCGATTATTTCGATACTTTTATATATTTCTATTCCCTAATTACCGAATATGGATAAATGGGCAAAGAATTGGTTAGAAAAGCAGAGAGAACAAGGCACAAAGTGCCTTGAAATAAAAGTAATAGGAAAAAATCACTATGTATACCACTCAACAACCTACTGGGATAAGGAACTCAAAAAGCCAAGAAAAACCTCAAAATACATTGGTAAACTCGACAAAGATGATGGATTAATCGAATCAAGAAAGCGAAAAAAACTCAATTCATCCGATATAAGAAATGTTACAGAATATGGAAACTCAATGGTACTACATGAGTTGATGAAAACACTCAAACCATTATTGATAGATGCATTTCCAGATTGTTGGGAAGAAATTTATTCACTTGCAATGGTTCGTATCAATGGATACGTGCCCATGAAACGTGCAAAAGAATCATGGGAGAAACTCTACAATGTCGAGCACATCGACCCTCAACTGAATCCAAAAAATCTCTCCAAAGTATTACATAGCATAGGTATGAACCGTGTTGGTCAAAATGTAATATTCAATAAACTAGTTGATCAAAGCAATCAACTGGTTTATGACTTGAGTTCCATGTTCTCACGTTCCATGAGCATAGCTCAAGCAGAGAAAGGGTATAATAAGAACCATTTGCATGTGCCGCAAATAAATCTTGCACTTCTGTGCAGTGCTGATACCGGTTTACCGGTAATGATACGATCCATTCCAGGAAGTGTAAAGGACATAGCCACGCTGTATAACTCAATCAAAGAGATTGATACAAAAGGGAAAACCTTGATTCTAGACCGTGGTTTCTTTTCCGATGGTACAATGAAATTTCTTGAAAAAAAGAAGATGTCTTACATACTTCCCACAAAAAGGAATAGTAAATACTATAAAAACCGCATTCATCTAAATAAGCATTTCACGTATCATAAACGCTTGATTAGGTGTGGGAATAAGAAGTTCGATAACTATACCCTTTATCTTTTTGATGATCAAGATCTGAAGCTTGAGGAGCAGAAAATGCTGCATAAGAAGCTGGATGAAGGAAAGATCGACAAGAAGCAACTCAACGAAAGGATGAAACGATCTGGACAAATTCTGATTGTGTCCAACTTGGACGTTGAGGAATATGAGGTATTTGAGCTATTAAAAAAAAGAGAATCTGTTGAGAAGATGTTCGATACGTACAAGACTGTTCTTGATGCCGATAAATTGTATCTGCAAAGTGATGAGAGCGTATTTGGACACGTCTTTGTTTCATTTATTTCTCTTTACATGCATTGCACAATAGAGAATCTATTGAAGAAGGTTGGGTTGAATCGCAAGATTACACCGATTGATCTATTGCACAAGTATGGTAGAGTATACCACATTGATTTGAAGGAGGGAGGTTTGATTACTGAAGTGCCAAAGAAGGTACGAGAGTTGGATGAAAAACTTGGACTTGATATATTCCCTAAAAAGCAGAGTTAAGGCTTTAAATGAACGGCGGTGCTTTAGACCCAAAAATTCTTGAATTTCAATTCTGCTTCTGGGTACTTTGCAGAATTGAAGTACACGTTTTAATCTATCATCCTGGTCGGTAGCTTGGTCGGTAGCTTGGTCGGTAGCTTGGTCGGTAGCTTGGTCGGTAGCTTGGTCGGTTAAAGCAGTCTGACCACCTGTCTGATCATCATCGAGGCTCTTCTCAAAGGGAAAAATGATGCGGATGAAGTTTGGAGTAAATGTAAAGATAGAGCGAGGATATTTTTGTAGAATACGCGGTACCCCTGATCTTTAATCATGTCGTACAGGTCATCTTTGTCGATATTGGCAAAAGCTTCTTCGCCAATTTCAGTTTTTAAATCATCAAACATTCTAACAAGACGGCTTTCAATCATAGCAAGAGCAAAAAAAGGCATCATATATGATGGCCATTCGGATTCTTTGATACCACTGCCGCGTAACAAATCGGCGGTTGCCCATATTTTTGATTCGTATTGGAGTATATTCATTTAGTTTAGTCTCTTTTACCATTTAAATTTTGTAAATGTCCAGGTTGAGTTAAACACAACGGTTTTTATAATTTTATTAAAACATAGTTTTAATACAAATCAATTTTTTACACTGATACCTGTGCCCTTTCCATGCGATTCTTATGTCCGGTCTTCTGCGATGGGGATGTACCGCAGCAACATGAAATAATGCTGAAAAATTATTTCATTTACTTATTAATATGTTGTCCAAAAACGGTTTGAAATTTTTCTGCTGTGATGATTAACCAATCAAAATATTGATCCCATTTTTCCTTTTGGTTAATATCTGCATCATTTGATAATTTAATTCTACTAGCTTTTTTTCAGTCAATAGCCATCCACCCTTTCTTCTGCTCTCCCATCCGCCCTTGTGGTGTGGGGCTAACAGGCGCTTTTGTAGTGCCTCGTGGATGCACAGGTATCCGGCGGTCCGGGGGTGCAAGTCTGGATAAATGCTGGATTGGGTGTTGCAGGTGGGGGCTTAAAGAGCAGGACAAAATACAAAAATCATTTATTTCTACTGACACTGATCAATACAGGCAAAAAGATCAAAGCTACTAAAAATACTGCTAAACCTGCTGCAGCAAAGCTTACATGGAAACCATATGAATCAGCTATCAACCCACCTACAAAAGGACCTATTGCAAAACCAAGAGAACCGAACAGGTTGAACCCACCCATTGCAGTCCCCCTCTTTGCAGGATCTGCAAAATCACCCGCTAATGCTGCCGATGGAGGATACATAAGTGCTCCAGCTACACCACCGATCACCATTATCAAAACCAGCAAGGGTGGGGCCGTGAAGCCAACACTTATTACTATAATGCTGTAGAGAACTGAACCAACTACCAGGGGTGGAACTCTTCCGATCTTATCAGATATTACACCAAAAGGGTACTGAAGCAGAGCAAAAGGTATTAAAAACGCAGCCATGTACATTCCGATAGTACCTGGCCCCATCCCATAATTAATTGCAAGCATAAGTGGGAAAACGCCCACAAAAAATCCTACTGTAAACCGCTCAACAAAAGAAAAGGCATATGGAATGAATATCCTTTTTTCTTCCCTGAGCAACATTAGTGAATCTATAAAAGAGGTAGGCCTGGAATCAAGTTTGCGCTCTTTGAGCATTAATGCTGCGATCAATGCTCCAAGCAATAGTAATACAGAACCAAAGTAAAGAGGATAAAGGGGATCTATTGAACCGATCTTACCACCGAAAGGTGCTCCCATGGCATTACCTAATGCCATTCCCATGCCAAGTATTCCCATTCCCTTGCCATATTGTGTCTTTTTGACTAGATCAAGCACTGATGTCATAATTAAAGAAAATGCCATTACAGTGAAGACTCCTTCAATGAAGCGCAGTGCCAGTAGGGCTGACATGGTAGGAGCAAGGGTAAGGCTGAACATCAAAAGAGCATTACCAAAAAATCGGTCGTGTCCTATAAATCGTGACCGTTATATACTTTCAGTCCAAAAGTATCTTCCATGTATGGAATAAATTTAGAAAATCAGATATGTTTAAATGAACATTGTCCAGACTACCGAAAGAAAAACAGAGGGCATATCACCAAGAAGGGTTTTAACGCCAAAGGCAAGCAGATGTTCAAATGTAAAACCTGTGGTATGAGATTTCCCGAGACCAAAGGTACCCTATTCTACAAACGGCACCTCACAGAAGAACAGATTATTTTGGTCTGCAAACTACTGGTGGAAAAAAACGGTATAAGATCCATTGAACGCATAATGGACATTCACAGAGACACAGTGTCAAGTATTATCGAGGACCTCGCCATACATGCAAGAGATGTAACGGATTTACTGATAACTGATGTGGGATTGACCCAGATTGAAGTGGATGAGATGTGGTCATTCGTAAAAAAAAACAAAAAAACGTTAAGCAAGGATATGATAGATCAGATAAACATGGCGATTGTTGGATTTACACAGCCATCAAATCTGACACAAAACTCCACTTAGCTCATTCCACAGGAAAGAGAGTACAGGGGGTTGCAAATGAACTAATTGCAACAGTGAAAAAACGTGGCAAACTCCCAACACAGGACGATAAAGCTTCATTTTTCAGTGATGGTAATGACCAATATACTACAGCTTTACTTGAGAATTTAGATGTGGACACAATCAACTATGGTCAACTTATCAAAATGCGAGAAAATGGCAGAGTTGTGAGTAAAACGAAGAAGATAATCTTTGGAGTTTTGGATGAGGGGGACATTGAAACAGTAGTTGTAGAACGTTATAATCTAACTTTAAGGCATGGTATTTCAAGATTTGTTAGGAAAACCATATGTTTCTCAAAATGTAAGAATATGTTGGATGATCATCTGGATGTCTTCCAATGCTACAATAATTTTATTCGGACCAATTCAGCATTGACGATTGAAACTCCCAAAGGAATAAAAAATATCGAGAGGACATCGTGCATGGCAGAAGGAATTACGGAACATCCATGGACATGGAAAGAATTTTTAATGTTTAAGTGGACAGGTCATGAAATGTAGGACACCCCAAAAAAATCCGGTAACGATGAATATCTTTCTTTTCCCCAACTTATCAGAAGTGCTGCCCCATATAAGAGAGAATATTACATATGCGGCCAGGTTTACTGAAACAAATAAACTAGTCTCTGCCACGGATGTGACATCAAACCGCTCCATAACAAAATCTTCCATAACAGGATATATCAATGTGACACTGAACATCAGCAGAAATGTCAAAATACCGAGAATATATATCTCCCGGTAGCCTTCTTTATCTATTTCAGGAATAATGTCACTCTCTTTTATATTTATTGATAATTTTTTTAATATTTAGATTATT
>Ga0255452_1007_pt1 | contig 24452 bp, 27 predicted proteins | sample ANMaggQLBNCT01D9_FD_182652 | JGI IMG/M metagenome (GOLD analysis project Ga0255452, IMG submission 182652) | Sediment cell enrichment communities from methane seep in Santa Monica Basin, California, United Staets - ANME aggregate JGI... | ecosystem: Environmental > Aquatic > Marine > Cold seeps >...
TCACTATTGATCAGGGAAATGGCCAGGTCCTATGCAGATGTGGTGCGATCAGGGGACATGGATGATGCACTGCAGGAACTCCTTGACGTTGCAGCACACCAGCTTACTGCCATTTACAGGGAGGAGCTAAGGGACATTGATGAAGAAATGCTTTTGGATGCCCTTGAGGCTGTAAGGTCGCACCTGGAAGGGATCAGGTGCGGAATTCTGGAATCAGTTGAAAGGTTGGGTGGTAACAGGCTGGTTGAGTTACTCACTTCCCATGATACTGAGCCGGTGTTATATTCAAAGAAGTTTGGCCTGTCCGGAAGCCCTGACCGGTTGATTATGGTAGATGATGCGCCTGGCCTGTCAATTATCCGTACTGGCCGTGCTCCCGAATCAGGTATATGGAAAAATGACAGGATAAGGCTCACTGCCCTTTCCATCCTGGTGGAGGAAGAATATGACTGTGTTGTGAGTTCGGGAACTGTGGAATATGCCAGGTATGGTATTATACGCAATACGAAGATCAAACGGTCTGACCGGAGGAAGGTACTGGTACTTGCGGGCAGGATCAGGAAGATCAGGGACGGTAGGCTGCCCCACCGCCCGGATGACGCACCTTGTGATTACTGCAGCTATGCTGAGTTATGTCAGGTTACCCCAACCCTAGCCTCTAAGTTCTTTTGATAAGGTAAAATCAAAATGTTGAAATAATATGACTGTTTTAACAATGGCCAATAGGTATTTATTAAATAAAGTACAAATTTAGTTCGTATGGTTTCGAACAAACCATATATTGTAATAATTGTGAAATTTCAAATAATGAATAAGCAAAAGTGATACAATGGTAGATATAACAGAATTAGCAGCAGAAGAGCTGAAGAATCTCCTGGAACAGGAGAACAAGCAGGACCATGCACTGCGCATTTTCGTGGCAGGTATGGGTTGTAGTGGTGTCAGTTATGGAATGTCACTGGATGATACCAAGAAAGAGGAAGATGTTGAACTTACCAGCAATGGTGTCAGGATACTTATAGCATCCAGTATCCAGGAATCACTGGATGCTGCACAGATAGATTTTATCGATAATGAGTCAGGAAAAGGGTTCATCTTAAAGGATCCAAATGCGCCACAGTGCGGATCATGCTGCTCCTGTTAAGGGGCGGTTTTCTTTTTTTTTATTCGATCTTCGGGTATTGGCTCACAAGAAAGTGGGCATGATGCACTGAGCCTTTTCAGGTTATCTATGCACTGAACCTTCCCAGCTAAATTATTTATCAACACCAAACTTTTTTACAACTTTTATTTTTTCAAGTTATATCTCCAATTCAGATAGCGTTTTAGTGATTTTACTCTCCAGTTCCAGGATTTTTTGCTTGATCACTTCAGGCTTTTCATATTGGATTTCTTCATATTCAATCTCCTTGTACTTGGAAATACTCAGATCGTAATCATTCTCTTTTATCTCATCAACCGGCACAAAGAAGCATTTTGCTTTCCTATCTTCATACGTCTCCTTCTCCCTTCTCCCGAATTTCTCAAGTATATCCGTGATATCCCCTTTCCCGTCAATGAACGTCCGTTTGTCATCCAGGCTGTACCCGTCTGCGGTCATATCATAGAACCACACTTTTTTGGTAGGCTCACCTTTGGTAAAGAAGAGCACTCCGGTGGACACCCCTGCGTAGGGCTTGAACACACCAGAGGGCATGGAGATTACCGCATCCAGCCTGCACTCTTCCAGCAGTCTCTTACGTATGGCCTTATGCGCCCTTGAACTGCCGAACAGCACCCCGTCTGGCACAATTACCGCACACCGCCCGCCGCTTTGCAGCATGGTGTACATAAGTTCCAAAAACAGTATCTCGGTCTTTTTTGTCTTGATTGTGAACTTGCCGCCGATCTCTGATTCGTCTATACTGCCTTTGAAGGGCGGGTTGGCCAGCACCACTGTGTAGTGGTTTTCTTCATCATAGCGGGCTGAGAGTGTATTGATCTGTTTGATGTGAGGGTTGTTGATGCCGTGCATCATCAGGTTCATCAGGGATATCCTGCTCATGGTCTGGTCGAAATCGTAGCCGTATAGGGTATGTTCCCGCAGCACCTCGTATTGGTCAGGATTCAGCTTATCGCCCTTGAAGTTGTATTCGTTTCCTTCCTCGTCCTTTTTGATAAATTCGGGTGATGTATTGTTTTTCAGGATGTGTTCATTGGAAGCGACCAGGAAACCGGCAGTACCGCAGGCTGGGTCGCAGATGATGTCGCCAAGAGATGGGTTTGCCAGTTCCACCATCATCCTGATTATATGGCGGGGTGTCCTGAACTGGCCGTTCTTGCCTGCGGTTTTTAGTTCTGAGAGCAGGTATTCGTAGATGTCCCCTTTGGTGTCCCTGTTTTGCTCTTTGATGTGCATGCTGTTGATTATGCGTACGGCCTCGATGAGCAGGGAGGGCGTTGGTATGGCGAATACGGCATCTTTCATGTAGATTTCGTAGAGGGAGTCCTCACCGCCGAGGGTGCGCAGGAATGGGAATACTTTGTCCCGCACATGGTATAAGATGGTTTCGGCAGGGTAGTTGGACCATTTTGACCATTTGCATTCTTCGCTGCTTATGAAGATTGACTGGTAGGGTTTGCCTGATAGCTGTGCATCCTGTTCCCGTGCGATGTCTTCGTCTTCGAGGCGTTTCATGAACAGGAGGTAGGACATCTGCTCTATGGCCTGGAGGGGGTTTGAGATGCCTCCACTCCAGAATTTGTCCCAGAGCTGGTTGATCTTGGATTTGAGGGTTGGGTCAAGCATTTGTGTTCACTTTTGCTTTTTCTCCTTTGTTCTTGTTCGATTATCTCAATTGGGCATTGTTACCCCTTCACTTTGGGCAAATCAAGTGTTTTTCATCAATGTGTAGCGGTAATAGTTGATGACATAAGGTGGTAATTTCATCATCGGTCATGTTAATTCCCCACGAAATGCTTGTTGCATCAGGGCGTTGAAAAGGTCTTCGATATGCTGGCTGGATTGGATTTGGTATTTTCGTATTTGTTCGTCTTTTTCTACTATTTTAACAAATTCATCCTGAATTTCGATTGGAGGCACGGTTATATTAATCAAACTGAATTTTTTCATTGATATATTATACATTGAACCACTAGTTCCTGTTGAAAGTGCCGATATTTTTTTTCTAATGGCAGAGTGGCTTAATACAAATTTTAAATATTCAGGCAATATATACTTTTTTTCAACTTTTATTTTCCATAATTTATCAGGCAACAATAAGAAAGGATAATTTTCTGTTATTAGGCATGTCGCACCAACAAGTTCTAGGGTATTTGCTCTGCTAAACAAAACATCCCTTTTTTCAGGAGTAACAATTTTTTTCAAATCCTTCTCATTGATTACTTTGCATTCGTTCGGTAAAAAAACACCACTTGTTACAGCACTTACTTTCAATACAGCAAATTCATTTTTTAAACGAGGTTTAGATTCTCCGTTAACGCTCCATCCAGCTTGAATATCTACTATAACTTCTTTTATTTTTTTCACACACCAACCCATCGGATTTCTAACCGGGTCCCCAAACATCTCCAAAAACGTGCTTTTCAAAAACTCATCGGTCAGCTCATCAGCTTCCCTTCTCCACCCCTTGAGCTTTTCAGCTTTTTCAAGAATGGCAACGATTTTCTTTTGAGTGGGGAGGGGGGGGATTGTAACTTCAATTGATTCTAGTTGTTTAGCACTAATGTTCGGTTGGGCACACCCTGAAGCAATATTTTTCAACTTTTTCTGATATTCAGGACTTTGAACAATTCTATACAAAAATTCCTTCAACAAATTATTTTCATTTTTTATTTTAAAGTTCCCCAATCTTTGATTTAGCAATACTTTTCCTTCTATTTTTCTAACAACACCTACCTTACCAGTCGTTGCGCCAGACATTGCAATTAAGATGTCACCTTCTTTCACTTCATATCTTTTAAAATTCTCAAATGATTCCTTTGGATATTTTACACAATTGGCTGTATCTATTTTTCCTTTAATGATATTTGAAATTCTAATTATTGGAATGCCATTTTCTGAAAATTTTGCACTTTGAAATGCAAACCCACCTTCCACTTTGACATGTTTACCCAGTGGAACTTTTTCTATATTCATTTCCGTCCCCTCAACATACCACTCGGTACAGCCACAGAATCCCCGCGCTCCTTCCCAATAAACGCAGCTCTCTCATCCAGCCCATTATTCACCATCCCCCCCAGCTCCTCCAAAAACCCAGGCGAAACATCACCCAGCACCTCAACCACCACCCCGTTATCAAGCTCAACCGCCCACGAAAACCTATCCTGCCCCCTCTCATACACAATCCTGTTGCGCCCTGCCACCGTATGCGGCATGGGCACCTCCATCTCCCGCAGGATCAACTCGCGGATGAGGGCCGCCGGGGTGACACCCTTTCGCTGGCAGAAGTCCTTGAACAATGACACTTCGGTTACGGGCATCTTTGCAGACACAGAGCGGTATTCCATGAAGCTACGTTATAGACCAGGGGGATATAAATAGTTTTATGTAAACATAGGTTGACTAAATTTCAAACCACGAAATCTTCAAGTGACTCTTTTGGCTGCATTTGTTCCACAATAGGCTGCATGTCAATGTACATTTTCGGGAAATCATTTTGCCTGTACATTCCCACCACCTTGAACTCCAGCCTCTCATAGAAACACATGGATTTGGGTTTGTAATCTACAGTAAGATACCGGCAGCAGAATTGCACGGACTATAAAAACAGGCTCGTAACCAACCCTACAGTGATTGCTATAGTAAAACTGAGCAAAGTTCCAATTAAAACATACTCCCCCACACTTCTTGATGCACTAAACCTAAAAATTGATTTTGCAGCCACCAATAAGCCAATTGCTTCATATTGTTTTAACAGGACCAGAGTAAGAATCAAAAATCGCTCCAACCGGCCAATCCACATTCCCGCCTTTTCCAGACTTTCATTTTCATCAGTGATATCAGTTCTCCATTTTTCTGTTATCTTACTGATCAACACACTACTTGGCCAGATTATTATTAGATAAGCTGCTACTATTACCCACACGTTTATTCCTGGCAGAAATATCTGTTCTAACAGTGCTATATCTTCAGGTCCTGGGCTTATTATTAATATCCAGACAACCAAAATAACCATGAAGTGTCCAAGTTGATCCAATAAGAAAGATTGGATATTGTTCTCATATTTTGCTTTTAAACCATCAATTAAGATATGTGTGGCAGCAACAACAGCAGGGATCCATATCAAATTCCACAATCCGGATAAAAAATAGGCAAGAACTCCGGCAATGATCCCATGTAAATAGAGATATTTTGAGTGCCAGCCATTTTTAAATCTTTGATCTACCCATGAATCTGGCTGAAATACAAAATCAGTAAGAAGATGAGCAATTATCAAGCGAATTAATAACGATATCTCTATTGGAGTGAACATTATAAACCTCCAGCCTTATTTTCGACCACTATAAGTCCACAACCTTATATTGAATTATTCCTTTATAACGCCTTAAAAATGCCTGAAGCGCCCAGGCACCACCGGTTCTCAGGCGCTGGAAAACCGCAGATTGACTAATTTCCAGATTTTTTGCGATTTCTTCCTGTGTATAGCCCTGGATTTGATACAGTATAGCCTTAGCCTGTTCTTTTGTCCATCGTTGAATTAAAGCATTAAGCAGAGCACATTCTGTTTGTAATTCTTCATTTATTTCTGGCCAGGGGGTCTTTATTGTTAGATTTCGTTCTCTTTTTTTCATCTTGTCAAGTTCCATGCCTGAACTTCTAAAAGCTTCTCCATCCCCTTCGCCGACCTTATCCCCTGGCAAATAATCTATTTTTCCTACACCAATGGCAATCCTGGCATCTAAGTGGATTTTTTTTTCAAAAGGCTTTGACAGTAAATTAGCACGAATGATTATCGCAGCCTTCAAAGCTTCCTCGGGTCTGGATAGCACACCCTGGAAACTGTCCCCCCTGTAAATTGCAAATCGTGATGCAACAACATCTGGTGATTCGATCTTGTTGAATGAATTTTTTAGAATTGATAGAACCTCATCCCGCTGTTTATCGATTTTATATCTGGATGATCCAACTAGATCACCAGTTAAAACTGCAAATATTTTCTCATTTGCCATGGGATACCACTCTTGTACAATTATAAGCCTACAACCTTATTATGATGGATTATAAGCCTACAACTTTATTATGGTAGATTATAAGTCTACAACCTTATTATGATGGATTATAAGCCTACAACCTTATATTAATCTTTCGTAATCATATCTTATCGTTAATATTTACTCATTTACCATATCAGCAGCATACTTTAATAGCATTGCACTTATCCACGATCGACTTCAACTCATCCAACTGGAAATAATCACGCGGATGCTCTTCAGACAGCGGCAGCCTGGCCATATCAGAAAGCTCAATATATTTCCTGTCTGCAAAGACCTTCTTTAACATCAGCAAAAAATCCAGTTGTTTTGAGTTGTAAATATTATTACCAATAATAAACTCATTAAACTTCGCTTCAATTACAGCCTTTGGGTCCTGTTTTACAGTCATCCCTATAATATCCAGCAAGAACACCATAAAATCAATTTTCTGGAAATTCTGGACATTCTCGATAGTCAATTCCGGCCTTAATGCAGACAACTGCGTTTCAAGTTGTTTAATCTCACCTGATGTAATGCCCTTGTCATCCCTTATATTTTGAATCAACAGGTTACTTTCCAAAAAGTCCTTGAGTTCCACATCTTCTTTGATCTTCTTCGTAAACATCTCCCTGCTGAGCACCAGATCAGGCGCATCGACCTGGATGACTTTCGTTCTGGTCGGCTCATAATACTTCATCAGCGGTGACAGCTCCCTGATCATAAATTCAACATCATCAAAGGTAAGGTCATCCCAGAAATCATCCTGGAGCACTTTAATAAGGTTATCCTTATTGTTCCCCACTTCACTAAGACTGTCTTTTTTCCTGAGAACATTTTCAACCCTTTCCTGCACATATGTCCTCATATGCTCTATTTTGTCAAGTTTTCTATCCAGGACAAAACTGAACAACTTTTCAGTCTGCAAAATAAAGGCTGACACATTCGGGTTAGCTTCCTGTGTAAACATGATCAAGGGCACAATATCTTTTTTCAATTCCCTTACATATTTTTCCAGCCTGAAAGAGTTCTGTTTGATAGTGTTAATAGCAGGTAACTTCTCCCTGGTAATAGACGACTCTTCATCAAGATTACCAATAGAGTACAGGATTTTATTTGAGATAATCTTCTTCTGCATCTCATCAAGAGGCTTATCCAGTAACTCAATCCTGTTTTCAAATATCCTGGTAATTACATCTGTCCCGGGTCCCCGCTCTGCTCCCACTTTAATATCATGATATTTTACATTTGAATGCCCGCCAATTTTAAAATCAAGGATGAGAAAATCGTATTTCCCCCTCTCCTGCAGCCAATCCCTGTGTTTACATGACTCCAGGTTCCTGGTGCCCCTGCCAATCATTTGCCAGAACCTGATATGGGAGAATACAGGTTTCACAAAAACAAGGTTGCACACTTCGGGAATATCCACTCCTGTATCCAGCATCCCAACTGAAAGGGCAATTCTTGGCTCAGATTCTTTTTGGAACCGTTTAACCTCATCCTCTGATCTTGTCATATCCGACGTAATTACCTGCACATCACTGCTGAGTTTTGGATATACTTTTCCAAATATATTCTTCATATGTTTCGCATGCCGCTGGCTGGCACAGAAAAATATCGTTTTGCACGGCTTGCCTTCATCAGATTTATAGCAGGAATTCATAAATTCCCTGATGATAAGTTCATTCGTCTTATCATCCATGAATATCTTATCAAATTGGGGTCCATCAAAATAGGTACTATTGGGGTCGATCTCCTGCCTTCTCAACTGGTCCTTTAAAGAATTGCTCAATTCAGTACCTTCAATGCCTAATGCCAGGACTTTGGTGTCAATGATCTCTGCCCGGTATGAAACAAGGACTTCATCCCTGACTGCCTCATCATAAGAGTATTCAACTGTTGGCTTGTTGTCTTCACAACCAAACAGGGCATACGTATTTCTGGACTCATGTTCTCTTGGGGTGGCGGTCAGACCTATTTTTATTGCATCAAAATATTCATTAATGCGGTTATTTTTATCATAAATTGACCTGTGAGCTTCATCAAATACGATGAGGTCAAAAAATCCGGGACTTAACTTTCTATAGAGTTTTTTTGGTTTACCACTGGTCAAAGTCTGGATAGTGGAAACATATAATCTGGCACTGGTGGTAAATCCATCGCGAAGACTGGCTACCGGTTCTGTAAAGAATTCCTCAAATCCGTTATTTTTTGCCTGGTTAACCAGTGCGATTCTATCTGCTATGAATAATACATTGCGAACCATATTAGCGTCAATCAACATTTTTATCAAAGCCATGGCCACCCTTGTTTTTCCCGTGCCGGTGGCCATCTGCACCAGCGCTTTTCGATGACCCTGCGAAAAATGTTCGCTCAATTTCCTCACAATCTGCTGGCTTCTCGGCCTATCTACGATTCGGGGATTGATTTTTACATCCTTTGGGTCCCGCCTTTTATGGTACAGGTCATTCCTTCTTCTAAGGTCTTCCTGGGAGAACGGGCCGCTGACTTTCCGCTCAATCCCATCCTCATCAATAAAACGCCAGATGTATCCGTTGGTTAAGAAGATAGGGACCTTTCGATCAATCTGGCTTTCAATATCCTTGGCATACGTGCGTGCCTGGATTCTCCCATTCTCTTCATCCTTTGAGAATCGTTTTGCCTCGATAATAGCCAGTACGGAATTGTCCTCGTCCAGCAAGACATAGTCAATAAATCTATCAACACCTTTTTCAACACTGCCATTAAAAAACACAAATTGCTTCTGATTAAAATCAGATTTGACAGAATTGACTTCTTCTTTAATGTATTTCCTAATCCAGCCAGCTTTTTCAAGTTCAGGATCAATATACTGTTTTCTGGTTTGATTTTCGTTGATTAAATCGACAACATCATCAAATTCTTCAACCATCCTTGAATAAAATGCGTTGCATTACTTATAAACTGTCTTATTTTTACTTTAACAATATTTTGTGTAGAACTAATTATAGTCAAGAACTATAATCAGCCTCCAGACAATAAAATATTTTATCAAGATTTCACTAAAATCCCAAATGAATAGCAGGTACTACTAACACTACTCATCTTTTATCAAACACTTCCGCCACCCACACAAAGAGTATCCCCGTCTACCTGAATGTGCAACGTATGATGGGTGAGCCTGCGGACTTCTCGCTGCATTTCATTTTAACCACACTCTTTTGGGCATATCATAAAGACTCGGAAGAAATTTATCTCAGGGCAAGTACTTAAACTTGGCAGAGAAAAAGAGTATGAATTTGGGAATAACGGGATAGAGTTGCTGGAGATCTAAAGAGTTTTAAACCAAAAGGAAAGAGGGAAATGGTAAAAAACCAGATGGTTGCAATCCCATGATTTAAAAAAGGTACAAACAAAATATGTATATATTTTCAGAAGAATCTATTTGTGGTGACTGATATGACCAGTAAAGAGTATAATTGGCTACTTAAACATTCGCAGAATTTGTTTGAGGAATATCATGGCAAGCATCTGGCAATCTCCGGAGAGCAGATAATTGCTGTGGGCGAGTCCGCTATCGAAGTATTCAAAAAAGCAAAAAAATACAAACCCACTGGGAAAATCTCAATAACCTACATCCCTACCGATGAAGAGACAGTCACACTCCTGTAACAGGAAGATTACAGCTATGAAATAGCCGTATATGCTATTTAAAGGTAGATACCTGCCGATAATCCCGCTGGACCTAAAAGGTTCCGAATGGGTGGAATTCAACGCTTATGTTGACTCGGGTGCGAGTTACAGTGTATTTCACTCAGATATCGCAGAAATACTTGAGCTTGATTATGAACACGGTGAGAAAACATACATTACGGTGGGTGATGGCTCTCTTATCACAGTATTCAAGCATCTGGTGCCTGTTCGAATAAACGAGCAGGAATTCAAAGCAAGTATCGGGTTTTCGAGGAATCTTGGCATCGGTTTTAACATTCTTGGAAGAGAAAGCTTCTTTGATCGATTTGTATTCTGTTTTGATGATAAAAATAAGGTATTGATTGTTTAGATGATATCCTACCTATATCCACCGTTCTTCCTCAGGGTCTGACACTCGCTTAATTGGTTTTTTTTTACAAAAGTCCAAAGTTCGTCTAATTCAACCTTTGAGATATGTAGTTCCTTAGGAAAGATATCATTCACCTTTTCATTATGATTTGCGGCTCGGAGAAGCCAATCTCTGACTGTATCCAATTTCACATCCGATATATATGATATTTTTCTAAGAGGGATGTCACTAAGAACCATTTTTAGTGCAAGAATAAAGGTATCCTTATTCGTCCTGAGGTCGTAAAAGACCGTCCCACTCCGACTATTGAATGATTTCCCTCATGTTCTACAGATAAATTTCCTGACTTTTTCATTTTGTGTTTCGTATGTTCCATTTCCAGCGATATTTCCCATGTCAGCGATTCTAGAGCAGGTTTCACAAAAAGTACTGAGAAATTTGCCAGAGATAGCGGGATAGAGTTGCTGGATATCTGAAGAGTTTTGCAGCCAGAAGGAAGGAGTATCTTTTCACAAATGAATGACAGATACTATTAACACTACTTATCTTCGATCAGACGCTTCCGGTTCCTCATTCAAGTAGATAGTCTCTTACGAGAGTTCCTCTTACTTTTTTAGTAAGCTGGCTTGTTCGTTTTGGCTTGACCGGGTTTGGTTTTTCGCCTGAAACCTAATTTTATTCGGGTATAGTATTTCTGAACCTAACCGCCAATGAAGACATACCTTAAAGGAGGTATGTTATGAAAGAAACAAAGCCAAAAAAGAGCCGGAAGGCTCTTGCAGTACATACGATGCTATTGATCATGATGATCATTTCGTTGATCATACCTGATGTAGCAGCAGAACTGGATGATACTAAGAAAGAGGAAGATGTTGAACTAACCAGTAATGGCGTCAGGATACTTATAACATCCAGTATTATGACATCCAGTATCCAGGAATCACTTGATGGTGCACAGATCGGTTATATTGATAATAAAGCAGGAAAAAGGTTCATTGTCAATAATCCCAATGCACCACAGTGCGGATCGTGCTGCTTCTGTTAAGGGGCGGTTTTCTTTTTTTATTGTATCTATTTTAGTAAGCTGTCTTGTTCTTTTTGGCTAGACCATGTTAGGTTATTCACATGAAACCTAATTTTTTTTGGGTATAGTATTTCTGAACCTAACCGCCAATGAAGACATACCTTAAAGGAGGTAAGTTATGAAAGAAACAAAGCAAAAAAAGAGCCTGAATACTCTTGCAGTACATACGATGCTACTGATCATGATCATTTCATTGATCATACCTGCTGTAGCAGCAGAGAATAAAGAAAAATACGGCATACTTGTCATCGCACACGGAAGCCCGGGCGAGGACTGGTGCGCCCCTGTGCGGGATGCGGTCGCTGAGGTAGATATACCATATCCGGTCGAACTCGGATTCCTTGAGTTTGTACCCAACGAGACGATCAATAATGCTATAGAGAGACTCGATGATGCCGGTATCACAAAGATTATAGCTGTACCGCTCTTTGTCTCATCACACAGCAGCCATATACAGGAGATCGAGTATGTGCTCGGGCTCAGGGAGATGCTTCCGACAATGAGCGAGCATGTCGTTGTCGAGGGCGTGGAGATGGAACGGTCCGTCGTTGTGATGGGCGATGGATACGCGATATCACATATGCCGGTTGAGACTGGGGCTGACGGGGTTATGCGAGCGATGGGGCATCCTGGAGAGGAAGAGGAGCTTATTCCGGTCGAGACCGATGCGGAGATCGTCTTGACCGGTGCGATGGATGACCACTGGCTTGTGGCAGGGATTGTGGCAGACCGCACGGCTGACCTGGTTGCGGATACGGAAGACGAGACGCTTGTTCTTGTCGCACACGGGACTGATGAGGAGGATAACTTCGCCGGATGGGTGAACAGCACATCATCACTTGCTGATCAGGCACGATTGAAGCTGACATACTGGAGCGATCCGGCGATCGGAATTGGAGGCACACAGGCTGCATTTATCCATCACAACGAGACGCTTCACCCTGAATTTACGTTAAGACCGATTGTTGAGAACGCCGCGGACCCGGTCGTTGTTCCGCTGATGGTAAGCGAGGGATACTTCACAGGCAGGAAGATCCCGGGTTTGCTTGAGAACCTGACTTATGCATACGATGGCAAGGCGCTTACCTCACATCCGAATGTGGCGGAATGGATCGAGATCGTCGCTGCGGAGGAGTTCACAGATCTTACGCTCCGGATATCTGATGAAGGAGAGCTTCTGGATATCTCGCTGGATGATCTGGGTGCCGCACACGGTCACATCTGCCCGTGCGTTGCAGCAGCATTTAAGGCAAGCCAGACCGCGTTTATGACGTGGGACGGGGGTCCGGCACGCGGCAATCTGGAGATTGTCAGTGCGCACCCATCTGATGGGCATAACGAAACGTTCGAGTACATCCTGAACTCAAGTGAGGATGTAACAGTCAAATTGCCAGATGGTACTGACACACTGAATCTTACCGAAGAGAACTACTGTTATAGTTTCATCGAAAAATCGACGGGCGATATGGTTGTGGTCAGCGTGAAGGATGATCTTTTCCCAGACGGGTTCTTTGAGATAAGAATGAGGTGTAAGACAAATGTCTCAACGCCTGATGAGAAGTCTGCGTTCAAACTTGCGAAGAATGAGATCAAGGAGAAGATTCTCTATCTACCAGCAGAGGAGGTCTTTGAGGTCGAGTATATAAAAGGAGGGAGTTCAACAGAACTCACAGCAGAGATTATCCCCGCAATCTCGATGACTGTCACAACGACAGGCGTTGACTTCGGGAAGGTTGGAACCGGAATAACATCTGAGAACCAGGTTATCACGGTTGTAAACACAGGAGCAGGTGCTGCAAAGGTCTCAGCAATGATGCTTGATGACAGTGGCGGATTCTACAACGAGTCGCTCCGGTTAAACGGCTTGAATATCGGTAGTTTCTCAGGCATGGTGCCAGCAGACACGTCAGACTTCTGGTACGAGTACGAGATCGTGACAAACCTTGTAGTGCCTGACTGGGCAGGAGGAATATACGATGGAACGATTTTCTTTGTTGCACAAAGCGAAGCGTAGGGGGATTATCCCCCTTCTCCTTCTTTTTTTACTGATCCCGCAAGTGGCGGGGATCGGTATCGGCTCATCACCTGACAAAATCGAGTTCGGCGAGGTGAGGCCGAAAGAAGGCGCAATGCGAGAACTGTATGTGGTCAATACCGACGATGAGACTGAACGGGTCCTGCTTATTGTGGAAGGAGTGGATCTCATCGTGTACCCACAGGAGTTTGATCTTGGTGTTAAGGAAAGCAGGGTTGTGAATATCTCGATAGACCAGAAGAAGGCTGGCGAGTACAACGGAAGTATACTGATCATGACCCGTCCATCCGGTGATGAGCCAGGTGGGCTTGGTCTTGGAGCAGGTGTGAGGGTTCCAGTCTCATTTGTTGTAAAGGATGAGATTTTCATCAAGACTCTTCAGGGAGTTGGGGGACTTTTGATCGCCATTGCATTTGTTGTGTTGTTGTGGATGCGGCGTTCGAAGGTGTGAACGATGTTTCAGGTTATAACAGTTGACCTAATTTTATAAAGTAAAAGAAAAGAGGTGTGATATCATGGATTGTGAATGCAACGGGAAATGTGCTAATTGCAAATGCAAGGAGCAGGCAGAGAGTGACGAAATAGATGAAGATGAGTGAAAAACTTCACTTGTTTTACACAACATGAGGTGCTATACACACCACCTTGATTTTGTTTTTTGGTCAGTGTATAGCATTTATTATTTTAATAGATGGAGTGTGGAAATATGAGTTTTAAAAATAGGATTGGAGTAACACAACAGGTAATGTTAGATATGAACCAGGCAGATAGCGCCGCATGTCCTGGTATGGAAACTGCATACGGGTACAGGAGCCAAACATCATCATTTGCTGCAGTTGCAGCAGCAGTTTTCAATATGCCTGGGTACATGGCTACCTATTCGTATATTGATTCTGATGGGGGATTGCATGGCGGTCATCCAAAAACGGTGATGAGAAGTTTATTATATTCAAATATAGCTCTTGATGGGGATGAAAACTCTATGAAACCTGCTGCAAGGCTGTCTTTAAAGCAACATTCAAACTGATTTTTTCAAACAGGACAATCTGAATGCAGATTTATTTATCTTGATCTATGAATTTGTCGCGTAATATGCGAATTAGGATAACCTAACAATGGTGATGATATGAGACATCTGGTACACAGGATCGTGAGATGTACCGCAGCTACCATAGCAGGCAGGAAACCAGCAACGTTGATGAACATCTCCAACGACAACGGCGGACTACTGGACGCATGGGATCGTAACAGGGCAGACATCTTTAGCAAATCTGAAATCGATTATTATGAGCTAAAAAGGACAGATAAAAATGCAATTGTGCTATTTTTCAACAAAAACCAGTTGGATGAACTGTTGAAAAACGAATCCGTGAATAAATTCCTGTCCGAATGCGGATATGAGTATGATTCCATCGACTATGTATTAGACATGCTCAGGCGCAGGTATGCCATAGCCGGATGCCCTCCTGAGATCGGGGTATTCCTGGGCATTCCACTGAAGGATGTTAAAGGGTTTATGGGACTCAATTCCCTCAGGCATACAAAATACGGAATGTGGCGGATATATGGAGACCCTGCAGTATCTGAAAAAAGAATGAACGAATACCGCTGTGCAAGTAACATGATAAGAAGACGGCTCATTTCAGGAGAGGATCCTGTCAGGATCATCAGGGGGAAAGAATTCGGTTTTTTGAACAAACCTAATTTTATTCGGGACGATTACTTGCGTACCTAATGACACATCATAGAATCACACCTATAAGGTCAATAAATCAAAAATTGAGAGATATAAAATGAAATCATTGAAAGATGTAGAGCCTGAAACTATGGTGGTTGTTAAGGAGATCACAGGTGGTCTTGATGTCAAAGAGCACCTTGAGGAACTCGGTGTAAAGGAAGGAGTCCAACTCAATGTAGTAGCAACCGAGCCAGTGCATGTGCACTGGGGACCCATTTCCCTGGCAGTGGGAGATCAAGAGATCGTCATAGCCCGCGGATGGGCTGATAAGATCTATCTGGAGAAAGAGGGATCGATGCTTCCGCTGCTGAGACAGGAGGAAGGAGATAAGGGAACTGTAATATCAATTGAGGGTGGAAAGGATTTCGAAGGTTTCCTTTCCGAATATGGCATCATGCAAGGGAGCGAACTGACATTCCTGCGACATATTCCAGACCGTACCATGGTGTTTACAGTGGAGGGTGCGGAGATGAGAATGGGTGAGGGCCAGGCATCGAAAGTGTTTGTGACCAGAGATGGAAAATCCATCCAGATCAACTACCTGGAAGAGGGCGAAAAGGCAGCAGTGGAAAAGATCGTTGGTGGGATCCATATCAAAGAGAAGTTTGAGCAACTCGGACTCAAAGAGGGTGCCGAGATTACCCTGCTCAGAAAAGAAACGCCTGCGCCGACCCCAAAAAGAGGCACATACATACTTGCAAAGGTGGGAGAGCAGTTGATCACCATCGGCCACGGTCTGGCTGAAAAGGTGCTGGTCGACTAGATAAACACGAGCCCGATGATGAATCGGGCTCAAATATCATGGGAGGCATACATTGTCAGAAAGAAAGATATGGGAATTCAGGAACCAAACAGTATGTACAATCCTTGGATTGACATTCGATGAAAAGGAACTGTCCGAGATTTTCAAGAAACTGAAACTAAATCATGACAGGATCACGGCTTTTGAGATGCATGGCAGCCTTGTTAAGGCATGTGGTACCCAGAACAAAACATCCAAACAGCTGGATAAGATACTGAAAGATCGATTTGAAGAATACAGGGAAGATATCAAGCGCATATCCCAAAAGGAAATTTATAGATATATCGAGCATAGAAACGCTGCGGGTACCCCAAACGGTACGAATATCCCTCTTCCTGCTCTTATCTGGTTTGCTGTGCGCAATCAGCATGAAGACATCGACAAGATCGAGGCAGGAGTTTTTGGTGTCACACACATGTACGGGCATCGAGCTTTGCGATTCCATGATGCGCTTCGCAGAGTACTGCCTGATAGCAGACCTGAGTATGTTATGAAAGAACTGAATGATGCCCTGAGATCAAACGAAAAACTTCAAACAAAGTGTAAAAGATCAGAATGGAAAATAGAGCAATTGAAATCTGATATCGAATCCGATAAAGAAGATAGATCAAGAATTAATAGTGTGATAGAGGAGCAGAAGCAGTTGAACAGACGATTGGTAAGCGATTTTAAGAGACTTGGTGGTGAGAACGCGCTCGGTCAGATCGAGGATATGAAGAAAGAGATCGATCTTTTGACCGAAGAGGTGGGGACATTGACCAGTGAACTGCTGGAACGAAATCGAACATGTGATATGATATCCAATGAATCGACACAGATTGAACAGTTTTCAGAATCGGCTACCGAAGATAGAGGGAAGTGTGTTGATCTGAATGGCATGAGAGTGGCTTATGTTGGCGGAGTGGAATCGCTCACGTCGCACTATAAGGAAGTGATCGAATCCTTTGGTGGCACATTCTGCTACCACTGCGGGCGGTGCATACAGGGAAAAAAGGAAATAGAAAACCTTGTGGATGGAATAGATATGATATTCTGTCCTGTGGATATAAACAGCCGCACTGCATACAGATACATCAAAAAAGCTTGTAAAACCAGAAATAAACCATGCCATTTCCTTCGCAGTTCGGGTCTCAGCATGCTCATCAAGGAACTAGAGAATCATGCTGGAAAATATAATTATACTTCATAGATACTGGTGACTTGTTAATTTATTCTGGATAAATGGATCGTGGCAAAAAAGATTCACCGCACTGAGACGCAGATAGGCGCAAAGATGTGTTGTTTTTCTCTGCGTGCCTCTGCGCTCTCTGCGGTTTTTTGAATAATCCCATTAAATAATAAAAAGTCTCAGATACTGAATGTTCATGTGAAGGAGATTTACTAAACTCCAAAATGACCGATAGGTCTCTACACCTGCCATAATTTACTTCACTCATTTATCTTCATACTTTTTCCTGTCGTCTGTCATCTGCATTCGACTGCATTCCCTTCCTGCACTTACCCAGCTGCACGGTCATGGTACTGCAAACCGGGTACAAGTGCTCATGCGCTGAGCTAGGGTTGGGAGGGGTATGTGCGGGCGGTGGCCTCGGGTGTTGTTGGGTGCTGCCGGCGGCGGCCATGGCTGTTAAAATATAAATTTTATGAAATACTGCACCGCAAAGAACGCAAAGTTAAGGTTACAATGTCTTTGCGCTCTTTGCGCTCTTTGCGGTGAAACAGTGAGCGGCAACCTTCAACCTGCGTGTATCTGCGGTTCGAATTCTCTTATATATCCGGCGGGAGACTATAAATTGATTTTGACGGGTTATTCTTAAGTAAGCCCTTACCATCAACATGAATATTTAGGAACCCTTGAACTTACTTCAATCTGTGAGTCTTTTCCTCACATGGATGCTTTCCAGTTATGCAGAATTGTTCAAAATGCTCAAGCCATTGAGGATATTCTGGCGCGGATTTTACAAAAATTACCAGGTTTTTAACCTGTTTTGTCGTTATTGCATTCAGTTCATGCTCCATTGTACATGCATCCTTCTCTGCAATTTTTTCAGGCACTTTTATAATCTCCAGAAAGGCCTTCAGGGTATCGTGTCGGTCCTTTATGATCAAAGCAATCTCTCTTCCTTTTTCAGTCAGTGTTAGGCCATCATATTTCCTGTATACAACAAAACTCATTTTATCAAGTTTTTTGGCCATTTCAACAACACTTGGCGGCTTAACGTCCAGAGCCACAGCTATGTCCTTTATTCTGGCATATCCCTTATCTTCTGTGACATTGAGAATTGCTTCGAGATAGTCTTCACCTTTTCGGGTTAGCATACTTAATACCTAAGTTAACTGAAAGCTTTTAATGTTTCCATTGAAATTGATGAAGTCACAGAGTTCCCTGAGAAATGAACTGTTCACCCTTCAAGGTCAACGCATACATCTTTGTTTGCGAACCGCTTTCAGGGCCGCAGCATTTTACGCACAGGTTCGAATCCTGGAAAGAGCAGTACAGACCTGTTATTTCCAGATATCCTGTATTTTCCAGGAATTCGATCATCGCCTGGAGAGTGGATTTATTCATATCCAGCTCTCTGGCGAGCGCATCGATAGTACCTCCTTTCACAGTTCCTGACAGGACCTTCTTTATCACAGTCATAATATCCTCACCATTAGATCTCCTGCTTCCTTTTGCGGATGTAATATACCACCACGAGCGAGAATGGCAGCAATAACACTGCCGGCGCATAAGGCGGTGCATACGTTCCAATGAATCCATCGAGTGTGTTGAACCACGGTCCATCCTCTCCGCCGGGTATCGATTCCGTGATCATCGCAAAGATATCGCATCCTGCCATGATCCAGATCAGAATGCTTCCCATCACAACTTTTGAAAACTGATGGATATCATCAAAGTTCCTGATGCCTGAAAGGTAAAAGAGTCCTGCAAAGAGTACAATGACCCCGCCCCAGCCGCCTCTGAAGAGGTCACCCGATATCTCAAGAATCCCATAAGCAAATTCACTCGCCCCTGCTGTTACCAGTATGTCAGCAATCCCGAATGCTGTTGTTACGATTCCAAGTATGGCAAAGTAGATTGCTGCAACCGATGATTTCCCAGCCATCTATGCCACCCCCAGGAGTATTCCTATCAGATGTATCAGTCCACCATAAGCGAATACGACCACTGTAAGAACAGCCATTGCTCCAAGCAGCTCTTTCCAGCCCTCTTTCAACATCATAGCAAACGTTGCAACGCACGGGAAGTAGATCGAGACGAGCACCACTGCTGTGATCATCTGATACTCGGTCATCTCGATTACAGAAAGTTGCGCAACCGCAAGGTCTTTTCTGAGGAACGCAGCGATGAGCGGACCTGCAGTCTCTTTTGGCACGCCGAACCAGCCGACAAAGACCGGAGCGAGCGCATCACCCAGGAACCGGATGACTCCGAGCTGGTAGAGAACGCCCACTATGGCAGCGCCAAGCAGTACGAAGGGGATTGCAACCTTGAAAAATCCTGTGATCCTTCCCCACACCTTCTTTCCAATATTACTCAGCATCGGTCTCCGGTACGGCGGCACATCGATCAGAAACTCAGGAGCTTTTCCGGGAACTATCTTGTTTAAAATGTAACCGAAGATGAAGTACCCGATAATCAGATAGAGCAGAATCCAGCCCATAAGACCTGGGACTACATCCTGCATAATCCCGATTTGGGCGCCGCATGGGATGAATATGGCAAGGAGCGTCATCATGATGAACCGCTGCTTCTTCGTCTCAAGGATTCTTGTCGCAGTAACACCTGGCACATTGCACCCCAGCGAGAGGATCGTTGGCACGATCGCATACCCGTGCAGACCGATCCTGTGCAGCATAGTATCGATGAGGACAGCAAGTCGCGGCATGTACCCGATATCTTCGAGTAGCGCAAGCATCAGGTAGAATATGACTATCGCAGGCAGAACAACACCGATTGCAACGAATAAGCCCGATGTCAGCACACCGAACGATTCCAGACAGTTATCAGAAAGCACGAACTCACCGCCCTCAATGCCCCCGGCATCGACCATGATGGCATATAGCCATCCACCCTGTCCCGGGAATGCTTCCTGGAGCCATGGCAGCCAGTACGCATCAAATAGTCTGACAAAGAATCCGTCAGTGAAAAATCCTGCAAACGAACCGAATATGCTCCAGAAAGCATACATGACCGCAATCGCAATGGGTATGCCTGTGAACGGCTTGATCGTGAGTTCTCCGATCGCATCCTTTAAGGTATGCCTGTATTCTCCAAATGTAACGGTTTGTTTTGCGATCTTATCGATAAGATCCCAGCGCTGATCAATGGTCAGTTTCATGTCAGGCCTCCCGCGTTCCTGATAATGTCTTCGATCTCAACGGGTTTAGCCTCTTTCAGCCTTGATGTGAGTTCCTTTATCCCTTCGCCGCTGATCGCGACAGTCGGAACCACAGGAATGCCAAGGATCCTCTGCAGGTTATTGATATCGATCCGGATATTCTTATCAACTGCAGCATCCCACATATTGAGTGCGATCACCATTGGATATCCTTGCTCAAGAATTTCCAGTGCCAGATAGACACCGCGTTCTATTTTGGACGCATCGATAACGCAGATTACCTTCGCATCCTTATTTTCGTGCAGCATTGCCACAGCAACCTCTTCTGCTTTATCCTTCGGATCGAGAGAGAACGTACCTGGTACATCTATCAGTTCGGCATCCTCATCACCAATCTTCATATATCCTTTCGTAAAGTCAACCGTGGTCCCGGGGTAGTTCGACTCGGTGACATTCGCCCCTGTCAAACGGTTGAAGAATACGCTTTTACCCACATTCGGGTGTCCCATCAGCAAGACTTTCACGATTTTATCTCCAAAATGATCCTCTCTGCTACGTCCAGTCCAAGGGAGGTGTTTGCCTCATCGACGACCACAACCACAGGACCTTTTATTGGCTGCTTTGTGACCATCCTGAGTTTCTTGCCAACCCTGATGCCCATTCCAGCCACTTTTTTTCGTAGTGTTCCTTCAATGTCTGTTACGGTTCCTTCTTCTTCATATTCCATCTCAGATAATTTCTTTTCCATCCAATCACATCCTGGTAACTCTGATCTTGTGTGCCATCCCGCGCCCGATCGAAAGGACATTTCGATCGACTTCGATGGTGACCGGACCGTTGGTGGATATCACACGCACGATACTGCCCTCGGATATTCCTCTAAGGTTCAGTTTCTGCCTGATCCCGTGACCTCCACCAATATCTACAATTCTGACTGGTTCTCCTGTTTTCATCTGTGAAAGATTTGTATCGTTTAAACGCATCCTGTTTCACCTTTTAAGGTTGTTTTATGGTTGTGATCCGTGCCATTTTTATTAGAAGATATTACATTTTTGTGAAAATGTTCGCATCGGGTCATTATTTGCAGGCCCGTTCACATTGCTTTTTCAGGCAATCCATTCTACCAATTATAATTATCATGCGCGTACACACCCACATGTTTAGGCGGCCCTAAAGTATAGCGTTAGGTATGCTAATACCCTGCCCTATAAATGTTAGGTGATTGGCAAAAATCCTAACACGGTCAAGCTAGAAAGTACAATAATGTGAATAGTGACTTTTCAATGCAGGAAGTAAGCGACGTAATTCGCTCTGCTCTGGCTCCGGATGAGCGGCTCGCAAAACGCAAGAAGATCCGACCGAAGTTACATATCTACAAAAGCCGGGTTTTACACCAACACTAAAATTTTTAAAAAACCCATCGTTTCAATAATTTAATCTATTAGTAGACTCAATATATGATTGTATGTCACTTCCCACAGTATGCCCAAAGACAGGATCTGGTCCATGTATTGGCAATAAATGTCAAATGTACGTATTGGATTGGCGATCGAACGAAGAATACTGTATTGTAGGATATTATTCTGCCTCGAACCGGAAAAACCAGGGCGAACCGGTAGTGGACAATTATGCAGCCAAGGTAAGATCAACCAGTAAAAATTCTACTAAAGTAGCAATCTTCGTAGATGCCGGGTCAAAGTCCAACAGCCTTAAGGAAACTGGAAAACCAGAGCGGCAACCCAGGCAAGCAGCCGACACCGTAGCATTAAATGTCAAAAAAACGAAGAACATCACAGATCTTGGTGATATCCCTGACGATTATGAAGAGCAGTTCTGGGATAAACTCTGATTATTTAATAGCCACCCATACAAGGTCTGCCAGGTCAAGCACCTTTACTCCTGTATCTGACAGATTCCTGAAACAAAGAGGACATGATGTTACCACATAATCTATTCCGGCAGGGATATTCTCTTTTAATTCCCCTGCCATGGAACCTGAAAGTTCGGGATATCCCAGCCTGACACCGCCCCCTCCACCGCAGCAACTGGCTTTTTCCCTCGACGTATCCATCTCCACAAGAGTGCATATTTCTTCAATAACCTTCCTGGGTGCATCATATATCCCATACGCCCTGCCAAGGTGGCACGGGTCATGATAAGTAACTGAGATGTCAAGTCTTCTTGTGCATAGCTCATCAAGCCTTTCTACCAAAAACTCTGATAAATGCAGCACGTCAAAGCCCTGGTATTGTTCCTTGAGCATGGAATAGCAGCCAGCACAGCCAACAATGACCGTGTGCGCACCTGCGGCCTTGATCTGCCTGGAATTATGTGCAATAAGATCGGATGCGTCCAGCCCCAGCCTGAAGAGCGGTGAACCACAGCACTGCTCATCCTCCAGAAGTCCAACCCCAAACCTTTTCAAGATGCCATAAGTAGCCGCTGCAGTGGACTGGTACCTGTATGAGGCCAGGCACCCTGCAAAATATACATATCCTGAATCCCCGGGAACCTGGGTTTCGGTAAGCCATGCCGTCCTTGATGACCTGTCACCAAGTGAGTTGCCAGTATTGCCTATGCGCTCCTGCATTTCTATCTGGTGGGGGGACGCATGCCCAAGTGCTATAAGTTCACGCCGGGCGGCCCTGGTCACCTGGTGTGGGTCTGCGCCTGACGGGCATTCAGTAACACACTGCTGGCATGTAGTGCATGTCAAAATACTTGTGATCAAACTATTTGAAGGCTCAAGCCCAAAAGCCATTCCCAGTGCCATTAGCATCCTGCCCCTGGCTCCTGATGATTCCCAGCCCTGTACCTGCTGGGAGGGACATACCGTACGGCAGCGGCCACACTTTACACACTTGACAATGTCCCTGATGTATTCCCTCATTCCAGACCCACCTTCTGTGGGTTCATAATATTATAAGGGTCCAGCGCCTTTTTGATAGATACCATAACATCCAGTGCGCTGCCGTGCTCTTCATTCATATACATCCCGCGGGCACAGCCTATACCGTGCTCCCCTGACACTGTGCCGCCCAGCAGCAGGGCTGCCCTGTGGATATCATCAGCCGCCTGTTTCAGCACTTCCCACTGTTTCTCATCAAGCGTATCAATGGCCATGCCCGTATGCAGGTTACCATCCCCTGCATGCCCGTAGGTCATGATAGTGAGACTGTGTTTCTTTGAAATAGTACGTATCTCTCTAAGCATTTCAGGGATAGCTGACAGGGGTACTGCCACATCCTCGCCGATATAGACCCTGGTCTTTCCCGGACTTAGTCGCGTCACTGCGGCACCTGCCAGGCGGCGTGCAGCCCATAGTTCCTCCATCTCTGACTCTGAATTGGCTATCCGAATATTAAACGCTCCAAGTTTTTGGCAGCAGTCTGCTACCTGTGCTGCATCTGATTCCACGCTGCAGGGTGCACCATCCACCTCAATAAGCAGCAGGGCCTCACAATCAGGGATGTTGAGGTCGGAATCATATGTATTTACTGCCCGGATGGTTGTACTGTCCATTAGTTCGCAGGCAGAGGGCACTAACCCACGGCCCATTATGGCAGATACTGCACTGCCTGCAGCTTCCAGGTCATTGAAATGGGCCAGTACTGCCGCCCTGGCTTCGGGCAGCGGGTGTATCTTCAACCTGGCTCCTGTTATAACGCCAAGGGTGCCCTCAGAACCAACCATTAATGCAGTGAGGTCATACCCTGATGCCGATTTCATGACCTTACCGCCCGTACGGATGACTTCCCCGTCCGGCATCACAACTTCCAGGTCCAGTACGTAATCAGTGACTGTGCCGTATTTTACCGAGCGCATACCACTGCCCCTGTTGGCTATCAGTCCGCCCAGGGTACACATCTCGCTGCTGCCCGGGTCTGGCGGGAAAAAGAAACCGTAGGGTTCAAGTGAGCGGTTCAGGTCTGCGTGGATGAGTCCGGGCTCCACCAGTACCTGCAGGTTTTTGATGTCAATATCAAGTATCTTGTTCATCCGGCTCATATCCAGTACGATACCGCCCTGTAAGGGTACGGCACCTCCGGCAAGGCCAGTACCTGCGCCCCTGGTAGTGATAGGGATGCGGTGCCTGTGGGCCAGTTTAACGATTTTTGATACTTCTGTTGTGGTGCAGGGCATGACCACATAGTCAGGTGTACCGGTTATGTATGAAGCGTCAGAGGAATAACAGTACAACTCAGCCGGGTCA
>Ga0255452_1010_pt1 | contig 23044 bp, 19 predicted proteins | sample ANMaggQLBNCT01D9_FD_182652 | JGI IMG/M metagenome (GOLD analysis project Ga0255452, IMG submission 182652) | Sediment cell enrichment communities from methane seep in Santa Monica Basin, California, United Staets - ANME aggregate JGI... | ecosystem: Environmental > Aquatic > Marine > Cold seeps >...
TGAGCAAAAAATGAATAACTCATTGTCATGATTTATCAACATTTTTTTTGTAACTGAAAGCTTCCTCAAAGGCTTGTACAGGGGTTTTGACAGGATTGCCTGACATCAATCCTGAATATTCGATGAAGGGGAGTTTGACCTCGATCCCCTTTTTATTAATCACAAGTTCCCGTATCTCCTTATCGTGATTACTTCCCCTCATTTTCAGTACAGAAATGGCTTTTTTTATCTTACTTTCGATCTCCACATATCTTAAAAGGATAATTGAATCCATAATAATGGATGTTTTGTCCCCTGAAATTGTAGATGAACCCATCAATTCTGACACTTCATTAGTAAATATGGTTGTGATATTTCTTGATACAAGATACGCTGCCAAGATATTCACATGTTCAAAAACTTTTGTATCATCATTAAGAATAAATTTGAAATTATTAATCCCGTCAATTACAACCCGTTTAGCACCGATCTCTTCCACAACGCGTTTGATGGTAAGAGCATTCTCGTTTACGTTCAGCTTGTGGGCAGATGTGTACAATACCCTTAGTAACCCCTCGTCTTCCAGTTTTTCAAGATCCCACCCAAAACTTGCGGCATTATTCTTGAGTAAATTAGGGTCCTCTTCAAAGGAAACAAATACCCCTGGTTCTCCTATTGAAGTGCCTGCCAATAAGAACTGGAGACCTATGAGGGTCTTTCCGGTACCGCTCCCACCGCTAAGTAATATATTAGTACCCTTTACAAGACCGCCGCATGTCATTTTATCCAATCCGTTTATTCCGGTATTGATACGTTCGAACTGCAATTTTGTCCTTTCACCCGGATGCAGGGACGGATGGATTACCAGTCCATCTTTAGTAATATTGTAAGTATGTCTGCCAGACTGGTACTCCTGCCCCCTCATTTTAAGGACTTCCATATATCGTACCCGTTTATCCCTGGACCTCTCGTTTGACAGGTATATGATACCGTCTACGATGTAACTTATTTCGTCCTTCCATATCTCTTCTTCAGATAACTCGCCTGTGACAAGTACCAGTGAGTTCCACTCTTTCATTTTGATAAAAAGATCATAATAGAATTCCCTCTTTTCCACTTCATCCATCCAGGTAGTCAGCACATTTACAGGGTCTATCACTATGCGGTCGGGTTTAATGATCTCGATATTCCTCTCGATCTCTTTCATTATAGCAAGTGTACCTTCCTTAATGTGAACGTGATTCAGGGGTAAATATTTGACATTTCCTTTGCCCATTAATGAAATGTTATAGAAACTGAACTTTGACATGAAATTATTAATCATTGCAATGGGTTCTGACATGGCCGTTATATACATGCATATCTCATCTTCCCTGGCAGCATTGAAAATACTTTGCATAGTACTTGTGGTCTTTCCTGTACCTGTCACTCCTGCTATCAGGATTATGGAAGGGCGGACCAATCCTCCACCTATGATATCATCAAGACCGGAAATGCCGGAGATCACTTGTTCCATTGTTAACTCCTAAATTAATTCCTTGATCTTGGCTGCTGTTTTCTCAATTTCAACCAAAATAAGGCCAAGACCCACATCCGGTTTTGCCATGACGATAAGTAAGGCTTTTGGACCGGCTCCCATGCAGATCAGTTTTCCGGTTTGTGATTCAACAATTATCCTGCTGGGCAATCCCTTATCAAGTTCTGTTGTAGCCGTTTCTGCAGCTCCCAGCATAGTCGCCGACATGGCCGCAAATGTTTCGCCTATTATTCCATCAGGCATATCAGAACTCATTAAAAGCCCATCACGGCTGGCGATGGCACATGCTTCAATGCCACCAATATTTTTCAAATCAGTTACAATTTCCTGCAATATCTTCGTAGTATTTGTCATTTATTAACTCTTGCGCTTTTTCCCGTTTTAATTAGTATACTCTTTTGTTAAGGATTTTTTTTGTATTGAATGCATATACGTTTTCTTTTTAATAGTATATAATCTATAAGATTATGTAGTCAAGTTAATCCGACCCAAAGAAGGATTTTCGTGTATTCTTTTTAATTAATTTAATAGTTTTAAAAGTGAATATCGATAATTAATTCACAATAATTTATTTATTAGCCTATATGCTTCTTTTTCACTGCGGCCTCCACATTTATTTATTATATATTTATATGATTTTATCTTTGATAAAAATGTTTCATCATTAAAAACTTTATATCTTGTGGCATAGATCGCAGCCTCTATCACTGCATTGAATCCCCGGTTTATTGGCCTTATTCCCATACTTTTAACGTTACCTGTGATGAATTGTAATTCAGCAGTTGTTGCAATGTCCCCTTCTTTAATCTCAGCTTTAAATATCACCCATCCGTAAGATGAAGCGAGCACTGGAAAATTGATACCAGTACCAGTTTCGATGAACTCGAACTTTTCCTTATCCAGGTCTTCAAGAGCCGATTGAACAAACACTACCGGGTCATCTATGATATTTACAGCCAGTAATCCCGTATCCTTAATATTTGTACAGGTATGTGACTCGTTATAAATCCTGACCGTGAGCCTTCCATTGCGCCTGATCAGTCCTATAGGTGCAGCATTGGGCTGGTCATCAATGGACTTTGTAGTGACAATGACCTCATTGATACCTTCCATTATTCCGTAACTGTCCAGTTCATTGCTCAAAACTTCAATCCCCCTACCAGTGCAACAAAAAGACCTGCAATTATTATATCTGCGGTCGAACCTGGATTTATCCCCTCACTAAGAAGCTGCTCATCAAACTGCTCGATATCTGGCTTTGCAATTTCAAATCCAGAGCTATTAATGCGTTCAACAATATCCCGGGCTCTCCCGGATATCTCTTTAGCCCGTTCAAGGTCGAACTTGGTCCGGATAAAAGTATCAGGATTCCCTGCCAGTATTTCCAGGAATGTCAGGACCAATGCATCATTGATACTCATAGACCTGTACTTTTCAAGGATGCTGTTTGCACACTCGAATGTAAGCTGAAATCCAATGGTCCATTCCCTGGCGATCATGTCATAGGAAGAGGATATCTCCATTAGCTGGTATAATGTAGTCCCTTTTGCCCTGATCACATCAATTGATGCCGGGTCTGCCAGGTCCAGGTCATCCACGTTATTTGTTCGAACACCTGCTTTTGAAAATGCCCTGTACAGTTCAACAGAGTCATCTGCTGATGTATCCTTTACTAATTCCATTACACGCTGTTCAAGTTCGGGAAATATATCCGGACTCCCATCTATTTGTGTTCTGAGTTTGCCTGCTGCCATCACCAGCGGTATAAGCAGGATGAATGCCCCGAAGTGTGTGTTACCACCACTTTGCCATTTTGCACTTTCGACCACTGCTTCATGAATATATTTCCCAATGTCTTTATTATCTACGGATGCTTTTTTCAGTACAGGATATACACTGACGGCCGATGCAAGGAAATGCTCGAAATGAGTGTCAGGATAGTTATGGTCCCTGTCCACGTTACCGGGTTTTGGGGTAGCGCATACTTCCAGTATCATAGCAAATTGAGCATACTGTGCGATCAGATGCGTATTGTGTGACATGGCTGTATGTTCCTGGATTTATAGTTCTTAGAGGATAATGTTATATATTTATGTTTACAGCCTGTCCAAAAACCCACAATAATCTAATAATTTTTTAAGATGTGGTAAAATGTTGATTTCGGTACAGCTTGTTAAACAAGATTTAAGCACATACCCAAATTAATCTGACCTGAAAGGAAGATTTTCCTACCTCAAAGTTTTTCCAGTGAAAACACCTTATGAAGCACCCGTACCGCCTTCGCAGCATCGCCTTCCTTTACAACAAAAGAAATATTATGCTGGGACGAACCCTGGCTGATCATAATCACATTGACCTTATTTTTTCCAAGTGCATCGAACACCTTACCGGCAACACCCGGAGTTCCAGCCATTCCCACACCTACTATAGCCACCACAGATATATGGACATCATGAACGATCTCACCCACTACACCGTTCATGAACTCCTGCTTCAACGCCTTTACTGCCTGTTTCAAATGTTCATCATCCACCACAACAGACAGGTTAGCCTCAGAAGAGCCCTGGCTGATCATGATAATGTTCACTCCCGCCTTGGCCAGTGCAGAAAAAGCCCTGGCTGCCACGCCGATAGTACCTACCATGCCCGCACCGCTGATATTCACAAGTGCCACCTTATCGATTACGGTTACAGCCTTTACCACATTCTGGACAGTCTTCTGCTCCTTCACCACAAGAGTACCAGGATATTCAGGCTCGAACGTATTCTTGACCCTGACAGGTATATCGTGGCGTATGGCAGGCTCTATAGCCTTGGGATGCAGTACCTTAGCCCCGAAGAAGGACATCTCCATTGCCTCTATATAAGATATTACCTCTAGGGGTCTTGCCTCAGGAACCAGCTTGGGGTCCGTAGTCATGATACCAGGCACCTCCTTCCACAGCCATATCTCATCGACATTAAGGGATGCCCCGATAATGGATGCAGTGAAATCTGATCCACCGCGGCCAAGTGTAGTGATAATACCGTGCTCATCTTCCCCTATGAATCCTGCCACTACTGGTATGGTGCCCGGTAATAACGGAGATAAATGCTTTTTAATATTTTCATATGATGATTCGAGGGGATAGGCGCTACCGAAATTGTTATCAGTGATTATCCCTATCTCGCCGCCTGTGAAATGACTTGATTCGATACCCAGTGACCTGATAGCACCAGACAGTATGGGTGCGGCCATTCGTTCCCCATAGGATGACAGGTAATCAATGGACCGCAATGTAAGCTCTCCAAGATAACAAATACCTGTAAGGGCTTTTTCAATCTCCTCTATCCTTGCGTCCAGTTTGGCAATAATATCTTCGGCATTTGAATTATTGCCTAATGCTTCATGGGTAGCCGTATGATGCTGTTTTGTAAGATCAGCTATGAATTCCTTTACTCTTGAGACCTTACCATCTTTTGAGGCCTTATGGGCCTCCTCAAGTATGGCATCTGTGACCCCGCCCAGAGCCGATGTCACCACCACTACCTGATTGCCTTTTTCATGGTAACTCTTAACCAGGTCTGCCACATGCCGCAGTTTCTTACCATCGGCAACCGATGTTCCGCCAAACTTCATTATTACCTTCATAGGAAAACCACTGGTGTCTATATTAAGTTCTTAACTGGTCAGACAGCTACATAAGATTTTTGTTTAACCTGACTTCCACAATTGGAATTCGAGGTCTTGAAAAAGAAAAAAGGAAAAAGGAAAAAGGAAAATCGAAAAAAAGCCAGTACTTATGCCGCTGCTTCCCTGACAGACGGCTCGGCAAGTACATGGGACTTCAATATCTCAACACGCCTTAGCGGATAGAGGGTTTTTACATTCCTGTATATCTGCGCAGAGAGTTTGCCCAGGACAGTATCCTGTACAAATGTATTGAAATCTGATTCACGGGCCCTTTCCTGGACTATTGCGGTCATATACTGCCTGATAGCTTTGATCTGGCTGGACCTGGCCCGCTTGACTGTGAAACATGTGGGTTTAACACGAAACTTATATCCGTCTTTGGTCATAACATCCAAATTTACAGTGACCATTGAAGTTTGCCTCTTTACAAGTGACCTCAGGTAATCCCTGGTAAGCTCATGACCAATGAACTTGGTATAGGCTGAGTCTCCTCCTATCTGATCGACCTTAAGTGCCAGTTTTACATTATACTTTGACATGTCATTGGTAAGATCTCCCAGTGTGACCTCAATAACTCTGCCCAGTAATTGTTCAGGTTCATTAGAAAAAGTTTCACCGATTTCCTGCTGTCCCATCATTTCGGGTGTGATTATATTGTACCACTGCTTGGATTTCCAACCATCGACTTTTCTTTGACCTCTCTTCGCTTTTGCCAAACTTGTTCCTCCGATTATAATATCATTTTAATATTTGATTTATTTTGGTCCATTCTCATGATGGATACCGTAATGTGATGAGTACCTAAGTGGGTTTATCATTATATAAATGTGATGTCTCGAGGGGGCCTGGGACAATATTCAATTATCCTCCCTTTCATGATTACTGTAATTGAATTCCCCATCACGGAGATGCCTTATGGCATTCACAGTGCCTACTGGCAACCAGGTTCACCACAAAAAATTTAGTGGGACAGCGCGGATTCGAACCGCAGTCCAAGCGCCCCAAACGCTCGAGGATCGGCCAGGCTACCCTACTGTCCCGCAATAAAACCTTAGCTGTGTTGCCTTTTGTACTCGTTAATCAATTAAAAGCCTTTCTATCTATAAGAACTTGGGCCTCATAGAGAGATACACCGGCAGTGCCAGACCCTTATACGGCAATCCTGCAATATCGGTCTGTACCCTGACAGACAGGTCCCATGCCTTCATCTTTACCTGCTTTGGCTTTTTAGGCTGGCTCTCAGAACGCACGGTCACACTAAGGTCTCCCGATGCAAATTCCTCATCACCCAGCACGACCACGTACGGAATCCATTCCATACCTGCATCCCGTATCTTCTTGCCCACAGTCTCGGCCCTGTCGTCAATATCCACCCTGCAGCCCAGCATCTGCGCTACTTCCCCTGCCGCTTCCATGTGCCGCTCAGCCACTGGAATGACCCTTACCTGGGTGGGTGACAGCCATATCGGCAGTATAGGCACTCCGCCTGCCTGCATATGCATATGCTGCTTCTCCAGCAGGCCGTAGATAATGCGCTCGATGGCACCGCTTGGCGAGCAGTGCAATATGGTGGGGCGCTGTGCCTCACCCTGCTGGTCGATATAATTGATGTCATACCTCTCTGCATTTTCCACATCTATCTGCACCGTGGACAGTGCACTGGCCTTGTCCAGGGCATCGATGAAATTGAACTCGAACTTCAGCACGAAATAGAAGAACCTCTCATCCCACATCTCCACAAGCACGGGCTTGTCAACCACGCGGGCAAGTTCGGTAATGAACTCCTTATTCTCCTCATAGAAGTCCCGGGTGAAGCGTATCGCAACCTCATAGTCCTCCAGCCCCAACCCCATGGTGTCCAGCATGCTCATGCACATATTATACTGCTGGCCGAACTCCATGATAGCCTGCTCCATATCAGCCGCCAGCGTATGCATATCAGGCATGGTAAAGGCCCGCAGTCGCCGCAGCCCAACCAGTTCGCCTCTCTGCTCCTTACGAAAACTGTACCGGGTCATCTCGATCATCTTTAAGGGCAGGTCGCGGTAAGAGATGGTCATGTCATGGTTCATCAGGAACTGGCCGAAACATGCTGCAAAGCGTAAAAAGAGGCTTTTCTTGTCGGCCTCGATCGAGTACTGGCGTGCAGGGAACCGATCCAGGTATTTCTTTAGAGTGGGATGGTTCATGTCGTACATGAGTGGAGTTTCCACTTCCATGGCACCCATCAATGCCGAACGGTCCAGCACATAGGCTTCCAGCAGGCTCTTTATAAGCCGTCCCTTGGGATAGAACCGCATGTTGCCGCTGTCGCTGCCTGGCTCATAATCCGCAATCTCAAGCCGACGCATCAGTTCCACATGAGGCGGTGTGCGGTCCACTGCCCTGCTCTTGGACACTTCGTAATCTTTGAACTTGCGCAGGTTATCGTGTCCTGTAAAATCAAAATCATCAAATGAATGCAGCTTTCCGTCCGTGGTCAGGATGTGCCAGTAGGACTTGGCTTTCTCTTCTGCCTTGATGGCCTCGCTTATCACTTCTTCCTTCCCGGCTGTGGGTACAGCGGATACAGCGGGTACTGTAGATACTGCTGATGCGGCACCGTCCGGTGTCGCTTCGCCTTCTGCCCGGATAGTCCTGGAAAGTTCTGACAGTGGGTGGCCTTTGCATTTTATCTCGAAGGCCTTGTAGAACCCGAAAGGTGCCCGCTTGACATTATATTCACCTTTAAGTGCGGCTTCCATATCCTTCAGGACCTGTACTGCCACTTTTGGTGATGACAGGGAACTGCTCAGGTGGGCATAGGGGTAGAGCATGATATTCTCAGCCTTGACCTGGCCTGCTACTTTCTTTATCTCATCAATTGACGCCGTAACAGCCTTTTCCGGGTCGGTCTCGTCTGACTTTTCTACAGCGATAAAGACGGTCAGTGCCTCGTCCATGCTGCCATGGTGCATGTCTTCATCTATCGTTTCTGCTACCGGGGTCTTTTTCTTAACCTGGTATTCGATATGGTCTGAATGGATGAGTAGTATCTGCATAATATTGTCACCGTTGTTTTGGTAATTGATAATGCTTAGATTAGATAAGGATTTTGTTTAATTGATATGTGTGAATATTCGTTGTGCCACTGATATGAATGTGTGTTGGTTTTTATTTTATTGCCCATCTTCGTCAGATTAAAATCAAACAACTATGCCGGATTTACTTGGAGTACATCAGGTTATACCTGATATACAATCAAAAAATTGTATGTAACAATACTACAATGTAGTAAATACAACGAGGCGAATTGAATGTCAACTATTCCAACACGTATACCAATAAGAACAAAAAACAGAATAGAAAAGATGCAGTCCAGATTAAGACTCAGGAATTTAAAGTTGACGCAGCAGCAGTTAATTGACGATGCTGTCAAATACGCCAGTGCTCATGAAGATGACTTTATTGCCCACATATCAAGGCCAGAAACACCAATTGAAGACGATGCTTTGTGGGAATTGATGCACAATCCTGTTGACATGGGTAAAACCGACGCTAAAAAAATAGATGAATATCTTTACGGCGGTCAATAATTGTCAATATATATTGATTCGTGCGTATTCTTTGGCATGAATTCAAAAAATGATGCATATCATGCTGAAGCAGTACGTTTGTTGAAATTTGCACTAAGCGGCAGGGGTGGAACTGTTTATACGTCAGATTATGTGTTTGATGAAACGGTAACTCTTGCACGTGTCAGAACACGAAATGCAAAAATTCCATTAACGATCGGAAAAGCGATCATTGAATCCCCGCGGGTAATATTGTTAAGGGTGGACGAAGAAGTATTCAATAAATCCGTGGATATTTTCAACGAATATTGCAGCAGGGGTTTAAGTTTTACAGATTGCACTTCGATCGCTCTTGTAAAAACATATGACATAGATACAATCCTTAGTTTTGATTCTCATTTCGATGGCATAATTAACCGGAATATCTATGATCATAGCGATGTCCTGCCCGCCATTAGCTAATAGATTCTTGATATTCCTGCATTAATGCATTATTAGAACCATCCTTAAATATCAACACTAATAAATATGCCACCAATGTCAGAACCAATTACCGGCTCACAGGCCCTGGTGTTCGGCGCACTTGATTCAGGTATTTCCTTTGCAACCGGGGTTCCGGGCTTTCCAATTACAGGCATAATGAAACTGCTGATCGGGTCCGGTGTGGATGCCCGCTGGTCCATTAACGAGAAGGTCGCACTGGAAGCAGCACTCGGTGCTTCGGCCACAGGCCGGCGTTCACTTGTCACAGTCAAGCATGTAGGAATGAACATACTCGCCGACCCGCTCATCACTTCAGCTACCCACACCATAGGGGCCGGCCTGGTGATACTGACAGGTGACGACCCGGGCGTGAAGCAGAGCCAGAACGAACAGGATTCCCGGTATTACGGCCTGCTGGCAGAAGTGCCGGTGCTTGACCCCTGGGGCCCGGAGGCAGCATATAATTCGATGCGGCGCGCATTCCTGCTGTCTGAAAAGGTACGCACGCCTGTGATCATGCGCCTGACAGACATGTTGAACAATATGGAGGAGGCAGTAGAAAGAACTCCCGCTGCCACTGGTGATTTCCAAAAGTTTGACCGGGACACCTGGTCCTTTACAATGAAAGGAAAGCACCAGCGTTTCCATTGTGAAACATACCCGCTAATGGAAAAAGAGAGTGCAATGGCAGGTACACACAGGCTTTACCAACGTGGCAAGGACATTGGTATCATTTCCTCAGGTTATCCCTCAAATCTGGTAGAAGAGATCGTCTCTGCTGACAGGTTCCGGAATATCTCACACCTGGCATTGACCCAGGTAAACCCGCTTCCAAGATCCATTATTGACAAGTTCATTGAACAACATTCAAGGATACTTGTGATCGAGGAGACCGAACCTGTTATTGAAGAGCAGATATACTGTAGTGGGGTGCTTGGCAAGCTCACCGGGCATACAGGATATGGTAGGATCGAAGCCAGTGACATTATTCTGGCACTGGAAAACATTGACATGGATAAGGTCAACAGGACGTGCCGGCCCGAGACAAGAAAAAGCCGTGGTTTAACGTCCACCACAGGTGGACTTTCTAAAAACATGTGTGAAGATTGTCCGTATCTGGGACTATATGAGGTACTTGGCAGATTCTATGTGCCTGTGGCCGGGGATCTTGGGTGTTCGGTAATGACTGCCCCGCCGCCTATGGAAGTGGTGGATATAGCCTATTCCCTGGGTTCTTCTATTGCCACGGCAACAGGATTTGCTGAAAAAGGGATTGCACTGATAGGTGACTTCGGACTTGTACACACAGGGTTGCAGGGGCTTATCGAGGCCGTACACCATCATAAGAGTGTACTTGTAATTGTACTCCAGAATAATATTGCAGCCCTCACCGGCGGGCAGGCCGTGCCTGATATGACCGGTGTCGTACAGACCCTTGTGCCAAATACCCGGATACTGGATATCAGGAATACAGGAGAGGATGAACTGGCCACGATAATAAGAGCAGAACTTGGAATAGATGGTATTTCAGTAATATTGGCACGGGCAACGTGTACAAAGTATTAAAATCGTATCCCCTTCAAATTAAATGGTAATTGATCATAGTGCTCGGAATTTTGAGACACAGATTACACTGATTACACCGATTAATAGTGGTTACGAAAATCAGTGTAATCTGTGAAATCTGTGTCTATATTAATCTTGCACTTTACCATACTTTTTGAAATTGATACTTAAAATCCGTAATTATCTGGTTATCATCCGGTTATCTTCCGATCATTATCCGGTCATTGTCCAGCCATTATCTGGTTATTATCCCTTAATCATCCTGCTATAATTTCCTGGATAAAATCATCAAGGCGTTTGCAGGGTATACCCCTCTTGGCATGGGTGCAGTCCTTTACCTTTTCAAGCAGGTCGCACAACTGGTCATGGTTCAGGTCATAACCCATCGTATGGATGATTCCCTTCAATGCCTTGGTACCAGTATGCTTGCCAATGATCAGGCTTCGCTTACCTCCAACCAGTTCAGGAGAGAACAGTTCATATGTGCTGGGCTCTTCCAGGATTGCGGCCACGTGGATACCGCTCTCATGGGCAAAAGCATGTTCACCCACCACCGCCTTGTTCTTTGCCACTTTTACCCCCGAATATTCCGCCACCATTCTTGACAGCTTTGTTAAACCTGCAGTATTATACCGCTCAATGCCGTACTGGACCATCAATGCTATAAGTAACTCTTCCAGTGAAGCATTACCTGCTCTCTCTCCCAGACCGTTGACAGTAGTATGGAGCTGTTTGGCTCCTGCTTCTGCAGCAGCGATGGTGTTGGCAGTGGCCATCCCTAAGTCATTATGGCAGTGAATACAGATATCGGCATTGATATTTTTCTTGATCTCATTGACAAGATAATATGTTGTACTGGGATTTAAAATCCCGACTGTATCTGCTATGCTCACATAGTCGGCATGCCGTTCTTCTGCCATCTTGAACACATTTATAAGTGTATTGAGGTCTGTACGTGTTGCATCTTCAGCAGCGAACCTTACCGTAAGCCCGTGGTCTTTGGCATATTCCAGGGCATCCAATGCGCATAGTGTAGCTTCGGCACATGTCTTATGGTACTTATATTTCAAATGAAGGTCAGACGTGGCAATGAATATGCTTACGATATCCACATCGCATCCTATGGCAACATCAATATCCGGTATCACAGAACGGGACAGGCAGCAGATCTTTGCATTAAGACCCATATTTGCAATATCCCTTACAGTATCCCGCTCAACGTGGGATACTACTGGGAATCCGGCTTCGATTATTTCCACCCCGATATTATCGAGTCCCTGAGCTATATTTTTCTTTTCATTCAGGGTAAAGGCTGTACCTGGTGTCTGTTCACCATCCCTCAAGGTTACGTCGCATATCTCTATGTCACCTGGCTTTTTTCCAACAAGGTCGACAAGTTTGTTTCTGGAATACTGCATTTGTTTTCACCTGACGAGTAGGGGTATTTATTCAATCCCATGATAAGTAAGGTTTTCGACAATACAATTGTTATTTGTAATCGATATGTTCAATACATATCTAAATAAGACTATCAATTCTAACAAAAAACGTATCCACTTCAAATCCAAGGGTAATTTAAAAATTATTAGACAGGATTTACAGGATCGACAGGATATACCGCAACATCAACATCCTGTAAATCCTGTAAATCCGGTCAAAATACCATGCTTTTTGAATTGGATGCCAAAAAACCTAAAACTATCAATTCTAACAGAAAACCGGAGTTAACGCCTTTGGCAACAATAAGTGAAAAGATATTTAGCAGGGCATCGAAATCTGATGCCCGTGCCGGTGATTTTGTAATTGCAGATGTGGACTGTGCAATGGCCCACGACGGCACCAGCGTACTGGCAGTAAAGGCATTCAGGGAGATGGAAGTGCAGAAAGTCTGGGACCCGGCACGGATAGTGATCCCGTTTGACCATATTGTGCCTGCAAGTACTGATGTGGCTGCCAACCTGCAGCATGACATCCGGCAGTGGGTACAGCAGCAGGGCATCCCGAACATGTATGATGTGGGTGAAGGTATCTGCCACCAGGTATTACCAGAGCAGGGATTTGCCCTTCCAGGAAGGCTGATAGTGGGTGCCGATTCCCATTCATGTACATACGGTGCCTTTGGTGCGTTCGGTACAGGTGTGGGTGCTACTGACATGGCCGAGATCTTTGCATCTGGGAGACTGTGGTTCCGTGTTCCCCAGACCATGAGGGTCACGGTTGTTGGGAAACCAACTGAGCGAGTGTCTGCAAAGGACCTGACACTTCATGTGATCAAGCATATTGGTGCTGACGGTGCGACCTACAAGGCCATGGAATATTATGGTACTGCCATTGAGGAGATGAGCGTTTCGGGCAGGATGACGCTGTGCAATATGGCTATTGAGATGGGGGGAAAGACAGGGATCGTGCCGCCTGATAAGAAAACCGAGGAGTTCCTTAAAGGGCGGGCCATTGATGCCTATACTCCTGTATATGCCGATGAGGCTGCTGATTATATTGAAGAGATCAACCTGGATATTGATGGCCTGGCTCCACAGGTGGCAAAACCCCACAGTGTTGATAATGTATGTGATGTGGATGAAGTGGCAGGGATCAATGTGGACCAGGTCTTTATCGGTTCATGCACCAACGGCAGGCTGGAGGACCTGGAGGCGGCAGCCCGGATACTGAAGGGAAAAAAGGTGGCCGTTCGTACTGTGGTCATACCTGCTTCAAGGACTGTGCTGCTTGAGGCTATTGAGAGGGGATATATCTCAAGTATTATCGAAGCCGGAGCTACATTGGGACCACCGGGCTGCGGGCCGTGCCTGGGTTCCCATCTGGGTGTGCTGGCAGAGGGAGAGGTATGCGTGTCCACGTCCAACCGCAACTTCAAAGGCAGGATGGGAAAGGGTGGACTGCTGTATCTTGCATCTCCTGAAACTGCGGCGGCATCGGCTTTGAAAGGCGAGATTGCAGACCCCAGGCTGGTTTGATTGTCATAGCTCGCACGTTCGATGTAAAAACGTTCATGTCATATTAATGATATAACTGGTGTTATGCTCAGAGACAAGGATAGGTATGTGATATGGCCTGCTTATATTGATAAAGGCAATAGCAGAAGCGATGGGCGTGTCATACCAAGGAAGATATCGGTCACCTCGCCCGAATTGAAGGAGATCGTGCAGGCTGCAAAGGAACTGGGCCTGAACCCGACTGTGGAGAGGGATAAGGCTTACCCGAAGTCATGGTGGAAGGTCAGCGGGCGGGTGTTGGTGGATAAGAAGGGGGTAAAGTCCGGGATTGTGAGGGAGATTGCAAGGAAGATTGGGGAGATGCGCGGGTGATTAAGCTTCTTTTTCTTAATTAGTGTGACAGTATCATAAGATATGGTAGGGTAATTACCATAACATTTGGATTGTTCTATACTTTTAGCAGACTTTAGCGTAGCCTAATTGTCAAAGGTTAATGGGGGGAATTAAAATCCCAAAAATATGGTGCTAAATATATAATAATTTCTTAATGTAATAACATTTATATACTATTGTTTATAAAAAATAAGTTTGTGGTGGGGATAAACAAAGAAATAATTGATTGATAATATAATTGTGCAGTTGGGGTGTGTAATATGGTAGTGAGAATTGGTAAATTTTTAAAGTTTAATAGGAAATGTACTATAGTTGTTGGTTTATTGTTTGCAGTTATTTTTTTAGCTCTAATGATAATACCAGGCCAGGCAGATGCCGATGGCTTTACTGATGAGGTGAGTGGCCAGACAACTACTGATGAAATGTATCCTGAGGATACAATCGAAGCATACGCTGGCACACTCACAAATGTTCTTCCGACAGCTGGTGTAGCGCAGGCAGACATTATTACTGTATGCTTAAGCGGTTGTGATTATACGAGCATACAGGAAGCGATAGATAATGCGAATGATGGAGATACTATTGAGGTTCATAGCGGTACGTATTATGAAAATGTGCGAGTAAACAAAGAATTAACGATAATCTCTGAATCTGGAAATCCTGATGATACAATTGTTCAGGCCGCAGATCCGGGCGATGAAGTTTTTTATGTGATTTCAGATAACGTTACAATTAATGGATTTAAGGTAACAGGTGCTACATATAGCTTAACATTTGCAATAGATCTCCATAATGTTCGTAATTGCAGTATTCTTAATAATAAAATATTGGACAATTGGTTAGGAATCTGGTTTTATGGTTCTAGTTACAATGCAATTGCCAATAACATTATATCGAACAGTGGATGGGGTATCTATGTCGGACATTCCAGCAACAATAATAAGTTAAACAACAACAGTATCATCTCAAATCAAAATGGCATATATTTAGAAGATACAAACAACCACACACTGAATGATAACAATTTTATTAATAACGATTTAGGTATCAATCTTGATAATTCCAACAACAACAATATTTTTGGTAACAATTTCGGATATAACACCATTTATGGTATTTATCTCCAGGGTTCTAATGGCAATCATATTTATGCTAACAATTTTATCAATAATAACAACAATGCTAATTCTTCCTATTCAATTAACAATTGGAACTCAACTGAACAGATAACCTACCAATATAACGGCTCGACTTTTATAAATTATGTAGGTAATTACTGGAGTGATTATACAGGGTTGGATTCAGACAGTGACGGTATCGGTGATACTCCTTATGAAATAAATGATAGTGCGGAATTACAGGATAATTATCCACTAATTGAGCCATGGGAAGGAGTAGATTTAGCACTTCCGTATGTAACTATAACATTTCCTGCAAATCTGGCAACAATTGTGAAAATTAACACAGACATCACAGCTACATTTAGCGAACCTATGGACAGTTCAACACTGAATAATTCAACGGTAAAAGTATACACTCTGGATGAAATTGTGGGTGAAACATTTGAAGATACCAATGGTTCATGGAACTCCGGCAATTTCCAGGGTTTCAACCATTCTGAGGAACTTACTGTCTGGCAGACACCAATAGATGATACAAACCGAACCATAGAAGAAGGTAATCTCACATATACAACACACTCCATACTGAGGGACTATCATGTCTATTCAAATGAAGACATTGAAGTAGAAGACTCTGGGAATTACAGCGTCATCGGTTGGTTGGGAGATGAAAATGTAGTAATTAATAGTGGTGCTGGCGATTGGATAATCTCGAAATTGGTTTTCGAGCAAAACTCTACTGATACCAAAACATTACATGTTGGAGAGACATGGGATTTAGGAGATGGATATTCCATTAAGTTGATCAATCTCGATAAAGATGGTAAAGATGCATGGATTGCCTTGAATAACTCAAGTGGAAAAATTGACGATGAATTTAGTCAAAACCAATCAGCTTGTATATTTTCGACTGACTTAGGGGCATCTGATAATACACCTATCTTCGTAACATACCTGAATAAAGTCAACTTGGCCCAGTCCCATATCGAGCTAAAATACACTTGGTTGATATCTCAGGAAACTAGTGAAATTCAAAATAATGAACAATTAGGCGATTTTAAAGTAAAAACCTTAACTGACAGAATTATTATTGAAAACGATGAAGATATGTTTTTAATGAGAGATAGCACAATTCCATTATTCTATGACTTCAAGTTCGAAATTGAGGATACGTCAACTGTACAATATAGCTTGATATATCAATACCATACAGACACATCTGTGGATGGAGATATTTCTTACGACAATGCAAGTAGAACAATAACTTTTGATCCAGTTTTTGATCTTATGTATGATACAAATTATATCTCATACATTACAACTGGCGCAGAAGATCTGGCTGGTAATGGTTTAATGGAAGATTATAAATGGGAATTCAAGACAATGCATTATACTCCAAGTGGAAATGGTGGTAGCAGTGGTGGAGGTGGCGGCGGTGGAGGTTTTGTTTCCAACCTCATCCTGAATCCCGGTTTTGAGTACCTTACCCAGGGTCAGCCTGATAACTGGACATTGAGTGGAACAGCATCTGTGACAGATACTTTAAGTTCTGAAGGTAATAATTCGCTCAATATTAATGCCAGTATAAGTGGTGATATTTTATTTGCCAACCAGACTCTTGATATTTATCACGTTGCTGGAAAGAGTTATACATTTACTTTTGATATAGCCAGAAGTGGTGGTATCAGCGGCGATGCTATAAGTTTCTACCTTAATTATATTGACTTCAACGCCACTAAACAGAGTCTGTACGTGTGGACTCCAAATCCTGATGGTGACAATAATTTCTGGATATATTATCATGAACAAATTATACCATCTGATGCTTTCAACATCACCGGATTTGAAATGCATACTAACGGAACCGGAGAATATTGGATTGATAATCTTAGCATTGAAATAGAACAAACTCCCCCATTCTTGGACCTTTACCAGAACTATACAATAGAAGTACTTGAGATTGATATTGATGGTTCAGAGATATGGTTGGAGATTAATAAAAACGGTAATCCTGTTAAAGATATTGTGATTCAAAACTTATCGACCTATGAATACAGGAATGTTACTACCAATGATTTGATAATTAATTGTACAGTTAGTTATGTGCAATTCTTAAATGACAATAGATCATGGGTCGTCCTGCTTGAGGATATCTGGCAGTTCTCAGATGTCGATGGCAGTGTATTGATTAATGGAACATACAATACCTTCTTTGGTGGTGAGCAGTATCATGACGCCAGCATGTTGCCTTCAGGGAGTGCTGTACTGGATATTTATGAATCCACAGGCGATGTGTTCTCCTTTGATATCGGTGAAGTCGAGAATGATTTCATAATTGTGGAGGGAGATGGTGCATTAAAATTTGACCAGACCTTGAACATCTCTGGTAATTTGGTTGATATGGGTGTAGTTACCATCGACACTGTTACCGCAGCACCCGATGAAGGATATGTGAACGGTTCAGTTTTACCGGTGTTAGGCCACACGTACTGTGTCAATATCTCTGGAAAATATGCCAAGTTCGAGGTAGTTGATGTTACCACGAAAAATATTAGGATCCGATGGTCATACCAGCCTGATGGGACAAAGAATTTCATCCATACAGCCCTTTCCCTGCCTGAAACTGACGATGGGGATACCAGTAGTAGCGGCGGCGGTGGCAGTGGCGGCGGCGGTTCATCTGGAGAAGACTACTATAATATTGTCCTTTCAGAAACCGACAGGCAGAGCGTATTCAAGAACTCGCATATCTCATATAGGTTCGATCTGGAAGACAACATAGTCAGTCATATCAATTTCAGAGCCCTGAAAAGCGCCGGTACAATAGCTGCCAAAGTTGAGATATTGAACAATACTTCCACGCTGGTGAGCACACTACCGCCTCATGAAGTATTTAGAAACCTGAACATATGGGTCGGGAACGCTGGATGGGGAACAAAGAGGAATATCGCCGATGCCACTGTTGTTTTCACAGTAGATAAATCATGGATCACAAAAAACAATATCGATGAATCATCAATAGCCCTCTATCGTTACAGCGAAGATACATGGCATGAGCTGGTGACCAAAAAGATTGCCGAGGATGCCAATAGCTTGCAATTTGAAGCTGAAACGCCAGGATTCTCACCATTTGCTGTAACAGGCAAGACTATAGGAGAACCCGGGGGCGAAGGCATTATTGAGCCAACAGTAACAGCAGAGAAAACTCCAACCCCTACACCAACTGAAGAGAAAGGGATACCTGGATTTGGTCTATTTGCAGGCTTGTCGGTCTTGTTGATAGCAGTCCAATTATTGCGTAAAAAGGAATAGATTGAGCTTGAACCCGACGGTGGAGTGGGACAATGCTTACCCGAAATCATGGTGTCAGGATAGCAGACGGGTGCTGGTGGATAAAAAGGGAGTTAAGTCCGGGATTGTGAGGTGCACTCCCCACATCTTTTTATAGCCTGTACCAGATACGGCGCGCTTTTGTGTGGCTGAGGTTGATGAAAGCAGCGGGCAGGTCCTATGCATCAAGGAGAAGCCGGCGGTGCCGAAGTCTGATTTTGCTGTGACCGGGTTTTATATCTATGATAATGGGGTGTTTGAGATTATCCGGACCCTGAAGCCATCCGGTCGCGGGGAGCTTGAGATCACGGATGTGAACAATGAGTATATTCGGCGGGGTGAGATGGGTTATTTTGTGCTGGATGGGTACTGGAGCGATGCGGGGACGTTTGGGAGTTTGTTGCGGACTGGGGATGGTGGAGAAAAGTACAGGGAAGAGAATGATGAAGGTTGAAGGGATTGGGAGAAGATTGTGAGGAGAATAGCGAATGTGTTGCAAGAGAAAATTACTAAACTTACAGAACCATGTAATAATTGTAATTGGTGGTTTGAATGATCAATCCCTATGTGACAGGATTCCCGGAGGATCCGAAGTCCTTTGCTGGGGGCATGCATCTGGTGCTGAATATGGGCGAATTATTTTGATTCAGATACCAAGATTTAAGTAAGTTAAATCCAATTTCACATGCATGAAATATCTGGTTACAGGCGGTGCAGGGTTTATTGGCTCACATCTTTGTGAGCGGTTGCTGGAGAAGGGGGAGGTTGTGTGTCTGGATAATTTTGACCCGTATTACAGCCCGCAGGCCAAGCGAAAGAATATTGAGCCGCTGATAAAGCATCCTGATTTTGAACTTGTTGAGGGAAATATACTGGATCGTGAGCTGCTTGGCAGGTTATTTGCAGATGTGGACTATGTGTTCCATAACGCGGCGCAGGCCGGGGTGCGGGCATCGGTGGAGAATCCCTTGAAGACGCATGAGGTGAATGCAACCGGTACGCTGAATTTGCTTGAAGCTGCTGCGGATTCCGGCGTTCGGAAGGTAATCAATGCATCCTCATCTTCAGTCTATGGAAAGGTATCCTATCTCCCGTTTGATGAAGATCATCCAAACGTGCCTATATCACCCTACGGAGCATCTAAACTTGTTGCTGAGCATTACTGCCGCGTATTCAGTGAACTCCATGGTTTGGAGACGGTATCGCTCAGGTACTTTACTGTGTTCGGCCCGAGGATGCGGCCGGATCTGGCAATTAATATTTTTACCGGAAAAGCCCTGAACAATGAACCCATTGAGGTATTCGGGGATGGTGAAAAAACACGTGATTTTACGTTCATTGACAATATCATTGATGCTAACCTGCGGGTAATGGAACGCGGGAGCGGTGTGTATAATATCGGCGGCGGGGAGCGGATCAGTATCAATGAACTTGCTAAGAGGATAGTTGCGATTGTGGGAAGTGAATCCAAGATCATTTATAGTGATTCTGTGAAAGGAGATGCTGAACATACGTGGTCTGATGTCAGTAAGGCTCGCAGGGATATTGGGTACGAGCCAGGGATCGGATTGGATCAAGGATTGGAAAGATATGTGGAGTGGTATATTGAGGCCAATGGATCTGATAACGGGTGATTAAATAAATGCAAATGGTTATGGCCCCATCCGATACTTCCCATCTATCCGGAGATAACGATCTACATGAAAGTAATCTCGAATTATCCATAGTCATCCCTGTATTCAATGAAGAAGATAACATACCCCACATTGTAGAATCACTTGAATCTGTTCTGGACACCTGTGGCCGGAGCCATGAAATGATCTTCATCGATGATGGAAGCACGGATGGCACGTTTTGTGCATTAAAAGATGCTCATGATAGAAATCCGTGCATAAAGACCATCAAGTTCAGGAGGAACTTCGGCCAGAGCGCGGCTTTAAAGGCTGGATTTGATCATGCAACCGGGGATGTGGTCATCAGCATGGACGGTGACCTGCAGAACGACCCGGATGATATTCCTGTGCTTTTGGACAAACTCGAGAATGAAGATTACGATGTGGTCTGTGGCTGGCGTGCTGACAGAAAGGATTCCGTCTCTAAAAAATATATCTCAAAAATTGCGAATGTGGTGCGGCGGAACATCACCAGCGAATTTATACACGATTCGGGATGTACGTTCAGGGCATATAAGAACGAATGTGTGAAAGGTCTGGAGTTGTACGGTGAAACTCACAGGTATATCCCTGCAATGCTGCTGTGGAAAGGTTACAGGATTGGCGAGGTGAAGGTTAAACATCATTCGAGGAAGCATGGGGAGACAAAATACAACTGGCGCAGGATTATTAAGGGATTTCTGGATCTGATCGTTATCAGTTTCTGGCAGAAGTATTCTGTCAGGCCGATTCATGTGTTCGGGGGATTGGGGATGATGTTAAGTGGATTGGGTGTTGTGATTGGTGGTTATTTAGGGATTCAAAAGTTGTTCTTTGGTATGAGTCTTTCGGACAGGCCGCTGTTTTTATTGGCTATACTGATGGTGATAGTAGGTGTACAGTTTATCGTGTCTGGAATTCTGGCTGATATTATGATCAAGGTGTATTATGGGCAGAATGATAGGAAGAATTATTTGATTGAGAGGGAGATAAAATAAGTGACTCTCGCGTTTATTAAAAAATTAACTTCGGATGAAGAATCAGAGACCCTGGAATTTAAAAAATCAACCTCGGAATTAAAAGAGGGAATCATCTCGATAGCCGCAATCCTGAACAAACACCAGAAAGGAACGCTTTATTTTGGAATAAAAAATGATGGGACGGTTATAGGCCAGGAAATAAGCGAAAAAACATTGAGAGATATCTCAAAATCAATTTCCGAAAATATTGAACCAAAAATCTATCCTGAAATAAGTAAGGTCAATATCGAAGGAAAGTCCTGTGTGGAGGTGCAGTTTCAAGGAAGCAATATCCCTTATTTTGCATTCGGAAGAGCACGTATCAGGGTAAGTGATGAAGACAGGCAACTGAGTGCTAAAGAAATCGAGAGGCTTATACTGAAAAAGAACATAGACAATATAAGGTGGGAGTCAGAGTATTCGAAATTCGGCATCGACAAAATCGATGAGAGCACGGTTAGGGATTATGTTAAGCGGGCTAATACGGCAGGCAGGATAGATTTTGCGTTTGATAATGCCGACAATATACTGAAAAAACTGAACCTTATGAATGAGGGCAGACTCGTGAAAGCCGCAGAAGTGTTGTTTTGCAATGAGAATACCTTCGAGGTCCAGGCTGCTGTGTTTGCAGGCATGGACCGGGTCACTTTTCTTGACATAAGGGATTTCAGAGGGACTATATTTTCCATGTTGGAAAAATCTGAGGAATATATTAGCGAGCGCATTAACTGGAGAGCGGAAATTGGGAGGCTCAAACGGGAAGAGATACCCGAAATCCCGGTAAAGGCAATCAGGGAAGCTCTGGTTAATTCTTTTTGCCACAGGGATTATTATGCTCCTGAGAGCAACAAAATTGCAATATTCAAGAACCGCGTGGAAATATGGAATCCTGGAACATTTCCGGAAGGTCTCACTCCCGAGGATTTCATTACGGGCGACGAGCAGTCAGTTCTTAGAAATCCTTTGATCTCTGAAATTTTGTATAAGTCAAAAGAGATCGAACGATGGGGCTCCGGGCTGAAAAGGATCTATGAAGAGTGCAAGGTCAGTAATGTGAAGGTTGAATTCAAAGACCTTAAGACGGGATTTTTAGTGATATTGTATAGATCTGAAGGCACGGTCACTAAAACTACCCCCAAAACTACCCCCAAAACTACCCTCAAAACCCGGGATGAGATTTTGCTTCTAATCAGGCAAAATTCAGGTATTACAAAGGAAGAAATTGCAGGGCAGTTGAATATCACGTTAGACGGCGTCAAGTATCATATAAGAAAACTGACAAAAGAAGGCATAATTTCATGGAAGGGCCCAAGTAAAGGAGGCTGCTGGGAAATCCAGCAGAACGAATGAAAATGACGCACATGAGAATACTGATGCTGAATTATGAATATCCGCCGCTGGGTGGAGGTGCTTCCCCTGTGACAAAATCATTGTCTGAGGAGCTTGTTAAATTGGGGCATACTGTCGATGTAGTTACAATGGGCTTTAAAGGATTGAAGCAAAAAGAGGTAATCAATGGGGTGACAGTATATCGAGTTTCGAGTATAAGGAAGGAACAAAGTGTGTGTCAAACGCATGAGATGCTTTCATATTGCTATTCTGCATACCGTTTTTTGCCAAAGTTGTTGAGGGATAATAAATACGATATTTGTCACACTCATTTTATAATTCCAACAGGACTTGTTTCTTATTTTTACCGAAATAAGCTTCCTTATATTATTACGAGTCATGGAAGTGATGTTCCTAATTATAATCCAGATCGATTTGGATTTCAGCATAAATT
>Ga0255452_1011_pt1 | contig 22141 bp, 20 predicted proteins | sample ANMaggQLBNCT01D9_FD_182652 | JGI IMG/M metagenome (GOLD analysis project Ga0255452, IMG submission 182652) | Sediment cell enrichment communities from methane seep in Santa Monica Basin, California, United Staets - ANME aggregate JGI... | ecosystem: Environmental > Aquatic > Marine > Cold seeps >...
GACAATGGACGTTATGTGCATGAATACTGATATCTTGAGCCCATGGAAAAATTATGACTCTTTAATTTGTGCACATATAAACATTAACAGGATAATAAGCCTTGTGCAAAATTTAATCTCGAGCCTTCTCGGTTTATGAAAACAATTCCAAAAGCTGCGTCTTTATTTACTTAATTTTTTCTTATCTCAATTGTGCAACAATTTTTCTAAAAATTTCTTTTTCGACTGCGTATATGGAATCAACTCTCACATAGCTAGGTTCTATATCGATTGAACCTTCTGCCAAATCATCTGTTATTATCTTTGATTCCCATGCACTACCTCTACTTCTAGAGGTGACCCTTAAAACGACAACATCAATGGCGGTTTCATTATATTTTGAACTGCTGATCACCAGAGCAGGTCTGTACTTAGTTTCTTTCAAATTGCTATAGGAAAAATCTACAAGTACTATACTTCCCTGTTTTACCTGCATTTATTGCTCCCTAGCGATTTTATTAACTGAGTACTTCTTCCACGCCTTATCATCATTCTCCCAATCGATTTTTTTAGGTGTTATATCGATTTTTTGAAGAACGACTTTACCAGTTTCAATAGTAATGTCTAAATAATCTCCTATGTTAATATCCAATTGCTCCCGGATTGACTTAGGAAGGGTTAATAGCCCTTTTGATGATACTTTTACTAATTCGCTCATTTCTTAGATGTTAAGATTCTAAGATATTAAACCTTTTGTACCCTTTCAAATCGGTTTAAATCAAAAAACGAATGGACTCTATGAACCTCATGCACCCAAACTGATGCTTTGGTGATTTCAGCACGAGGTCCGTGACCATGCCTCCAAACCCTTATCCCTCCTACACCCCAATATACCCCCTATGCTCTCAATCGGAGTCATTACCCGCGGAAAGTACGGCAAGCGGCTGCTGGACACTATCACACGCCGCACAGAATTCACTGTTTCATCCGCAGACATACCCCCCACCCTGCCCGACTTCATCGACGAACCCGCACCCTTCGTGGACAACCTTGACCTTGACCACAGCGTCCTGTCCTCAGACCTTCTCATCACCTACAGCCTGAATCCCGACATCACACCCGAAATCGTCAAACGTGCAGCCAGTGCGGGAGCAAAGGCCGTAATCATACCAGGAGGCTGGGCCAGGGCAGGTGACCCGGAAGAAATGAAGGAGATTTCTGCACAGTACGGCACCAGAATACTGGTAGAGGACATCTGCTGCGATATAGGTGGTGATACTGACCCTACCGGTCCCACCATCAACCTGTTCGCATCCGTGCTGGGCCGCCCCAGGGTGGAAGTGCAGGTGGAGAACGGGGAAATAAGCGATGTAAAGGTGCTCTGCGGTGCTCCCTGCGGTTCAACATGGTGGATGGCAGAACACTTAAAAGGCGTCCCGGTCTCAGAAGCACCCGCCTGGGCTGGCCTGCTGGTGCAGCAGTACCCCTGCCGGGCTGTCAGGGGCACAATGGGTGGGATACACCTTTCGGCAGAGTTGCATAAGCAGGCAGTTGAAGATGCAATAAAAAAATAGATTACACAATAAAAGAAGAGACTTTTAAATTTATTCTGGATGAGTGGATCATGTCAAAAAAGATTAACCGCAGAGGACGGGGAGGCTCGCAGAGGGTTGTTGTTTTTCTCTGCGTCCCTCTGCGCTCTTTGCGGTTTTTCAAATCGTCCCAGAAAATAATAAAAAGTCTCTAAAAGAAAGAGGATAAGCTATGGATAATAAAGATTCAATATATGAAGAGTCCTTAAAAGTACACGAACTGCATCGGGGTGTACTTGAGGTTGCCAGTAAAGTATCACTGGATGATGTGCATGACCTGAGCATCGATTATACTCCAGGCGTAGCTGAACCCTGCAGGGTCATCCGTGCAGACCCGGATACGGTTTATAAATATACCAGTAAAGGCAATTTTGTTGCAGTGGTTACAGACGGCTCTGCTGTACTGGGGCTGGGAGACATCGGGGCTGCAGCCGCCATGCCTGTGATGGAAGGAAAGTCTATTTTGTTCAAAGAACTGGGCGGCATTGATGCTTTTCCAATATGCCTGGACACGAAAGATACCGAAGAGATCATAAAGACCGTAAAGTACATAGCTCCAACCTTTGGCGGCATCAACCTGGAGGATATTAGTGCACCCCGCTGTTTCGAGATCGAAGAGAGGTTGCGGCAGGAACTGGATATACCAGTGTTCCATGACGACCAGCACGGCACTGCGGTTGTGGTCTATGCCGGACTGATCAATGCACTGAAAATTGTGGGTAAGGATATTAATAATATCAAGGTAGTAATTAATGGAGCCGGTGCAGCAGGTGCTGCAATCGCGCTTACTCTTATACGGGCAGGTGTACGTGACCTGGTGATATGTGACAGCCGGGGCATACTCGGCCAGTCACGCAGGGAAGGTATGAACTCCATGAAGTTCATGCTTGCTGGCCTGACAAATATCAGGGGTTTGATGGGTGGGCTGGAAATAGCTATGCAAGGAGCCGACGTGTTTATCGGTGTATCTGTAGGTGGAATTGTTGCTAAGGATATGGTGCGCAGCATGGCCTCTGAGCCCATCGTGTTCGCAATGGCAAACCCGGTTCCGGAGATCATGCCAGAGGATGCAGTGGATGCCGGTGCCAGGGTGGTGGCCACAGGCCGCTCCGACTATCCCAACCAGGTGAACAACGTGCTTGGGTTCCCTGGCATTTTCAGGGGTGCGCTGGATACAAGGGCCACAGATATCAATATCGAAATGAAGATGGCTGCCGCCAGGGCCCTGGCAGGTATCATTGAAGATAAAGAACTGGATGATAAGCACATCCTGCCCGGACCGCTTGATAAACGAGTAGTACCCATTATTGCAGCGGCAGTGGCTGAGGCATCAGTGCAAAGCGGGGCTGCAAGAGTTACACCACACCCAAACGAAGTGGCCACGCATGCCAGGGAGATGGTGCAGCATAGTAAATTGCGCAACAAATAAATTGATCCAATATCCTGCAGTGCAAAGCTATTTTTGTTGATAGCGACAGATGAACATCAGCAGCATCAAAACCTATAAACTTTATAGACTATATAGGATATAAAAAATCGGGATAATATTATTTTCGATCAGGAGGATTCAATTTGACAAAAATTACAGTCGTAGGTGCCGGGTTCGTGGGCGCCACCACAGTCCAGCGTATCGCAGAGAAGGAACTGGGCGATGTAGTGATGACAGACATTATCGAGGGCATGCCCCAGGGTAAAGCACTGGACCTGATGGAATCGGCACCAATTGTTGGTTTTGATGTGAATGTGGTAGGAACCAATGATTACAAGGACATGCAGGATTCCGACATTGTAGTAATAACAGCCGGAATTGCCAGAAAGCCGGGGATGAGCAGGGACGACCTGATAAAGACCAACAGTAATATAGTAGGCGAGGTCAGCGAGAACATCAATAAATATGCCCCTGATTCCATTGTTATTGTAGTTACCAATCCTCTTGATATAATGACCTATGTAGCCCATAAGAAAACTGGTTTCCACCCCGGCAGAGTGATCGGCATGAGCGGGGTACTGGACTGTGCCAGGTTCGCCACCTTTGTGGCTATGGAACTGGGCTGCTCTGCCAGGGATGTTGATGCTATGGTACTTGGCGGACACGGGGACTTAATGGTACCGCTGCCCAGACACACTACAGTGTCAGGTATACCCATCACTGAACTTATGGACGAAGCTGCCATTGACAGGCTGGTGCAGCGTACAATCAACGGTGGTGCCGAGATCGTAGAACTGCTAAAGACAGGCAGTGCATTCTATGCGCCCTCTGCAGCCATCACTTTAATGGTGGAATCCATTGTACGAGACCAGAAACGCATCCTGCCTGTCGCAGCCTATATGTACGGGCAGTACGGCCATGAGGAAATATACCTGGGCGTGCCTGTGAAACTGGGACGAATGGGTGTGGAAGCGGTAATAGAATTAGACCTTACTGAACCTGAACAGGAGATGCTGGCCCACTCGGCAGAGGCTATGAAAGAAGCTATTTCAACACTGGACCTATGAATGCATTGAAAAGCCAGCTAGTGGCAGATGCTGTAGAAGAGATAATAAGGCAGGCACAGACCAGATTGCCTCCTGATGTAGTGGAGGGGCTGGTTGTTGCCAGGGATGCAGAAACCGATAAAACTGCCACGGCCCAGCTTGATGCTATCCTGGAGAACATTTCTATTGCAGATGAGAGGGGCATCCCAATGTGCCAGGATACTGGGATCCTGGTGTTCTTTGTGGAAATTGGCAGGGACGCCTGCATTGTTTTAGACCTGGACTGGGCCATCCGGGAGGGTGTGAAGCAGGCGACAAACAGCGTGCCCTTGCGTCCCAATGCAGTGGAGCCCCTGACAAGGCTAAACTCAGGTGACAATACCGGGGATGGACTGCCTGATATCAATTATTCTTTTAAGGACGGCAAGGCTATCACAATCACAGTGGCCCCGAAAGGAGCGGGCTCAGAGAATATGAGTGCTTTCAGGATGTTAAAGCCATCACAGGTAGGTAGTATCAAGGATTTCGTGGTCGAGACCGTGCAAAAGGCCGGGGGTATGCCATGCCCTCCCATCATAGTGGGTGTTGGTATTGGCGGCAGTTTTGACAAGTCTGCCAGGCTGGCAAAGCGCTCGTTATTGCGTAACCTTGGAGATATGGATGAGTATGAACAGGAACTGCTGGAAGCAATCAATTCACTTGGTATCGGTCCCATGGGACTTGGCGGCAGGACCACTGCACTGGCTGTGCATGTGGAGAAAGCTCACTGCCATACAGCATCGCTGCCTGTGGCCGTGAATATCCAGTGCTGGGCCAACCGGCATGCATCAGTGACCCTGGATGCAGGACATGACCTGACTCACCTGAGTGAACAGTACAAGACCATGCATCACTTAACCGAACAGCACTCGAATAAGCATCACCTGGTTGAACAGCACTCGAATAAGCATCATCTGGCCGAACAGCACATGAATAAGCACCAACTGGCCAAACAGCATATGGCCGGGAAGAATGTGCCCCATCACCTGACTACACCCCTTGGCCGGGATGATATTATGGAATTAGAGGCAGGGGACATAGTTTACCTATCAGGCACTATCTATACGGCAAGGGATGAAGCACACTTGCGGATCCTGGAACTGACTGACGAGGGTAAGCCGCTGCCATTTGACCTGGAAGGTGCTGTCCTTTATCACTGCGGGCCGCTGATGCAGAAGGACAACGGCGGGTGGAGGACAGTTGCAGCAGGACCCACTATCAGTGCCAGGATGACGGAGATGACGCCCCAGGTGCTTGATAATTACAATGTCAGGGCCATCATTGGTAAGGGTGGTATGAAAAACATTGCACCGGTCCTGGAGGACAGGTGCGTGTACCTGGCATATACGGGTGGGTGTGCGGCCCTGGCTGTGGATATGATAAAGGATGTCAGGGGCGTGCACTGGCTGGATCTGGGGATGCCGGAGGCTGTGTGGGTGCTGGAGGTTGAGAATTTCGGGCCGCTGATCGTGGGAGTGGATGCAAAGGGCAGGGACCTCTATGGAGAGGTATCTGGCTTAGCTTTGAAATGAAAGGTTCACGATGTATAATATATAGCCTTTTCATCTAAGCAAATTGGTATACCATCTGCACATAAGCTGTGACGCTTATATCACCGGGCAGGATTGAAGTGCTTTTTCTCATTTCATACCCAGCCTCGTCTACAGCCGCATAAGGTACCGGATATGTTGTCACGACACTACCGCCGCTGGTAGTTACTTCCACGGGACCAAGAAGAGTCACGTCCAGTATTCCGGCAAGGGTGTCGGCATCTGACCTGGCGGCTTCTACTGCATTCTCCAGTGCCTGTGACCTGGCATCCTGCCTCACATCATCAGATAGTGTAAAACTGACACTCTGCACCTCATTGGCACCTGCATTCACTGCTGTATCGATGATGTCGCCTACTTTGTCAACATCAGTCACTGTAACCATCAGGCGGTTCGATACCACATAACCGGTTATCGTGGGTTCTTCTGCTTCATAACTTCTCAGTGCTTCATAACTTCTCATCGGGTACATTGAGTAACCCGAGGTTTCCATATCGTCCTCTGCTATCCCCGCATCTTTTAAAGCAGCGATTATCCTGTCCATCTTCTCTGCATTTTCCTGCTGGGCGGCAGTGGCATCGGCAGACTGTGTTTGCACGCCCAGATACACTACTGCTTCATCAGGGAAGACAGTCACAGTGCCAGTGCCAGCTACATTGATGGTGTTTATCTGTATCTCATCCCCACCGGCCGTACTCACAGTACCGGTTGAAGATGGGTATACGAAATATGCAGATGCTGTGCTGGCAACTATTACCAAGATCGTCAGGCCCAGCAGTGATGCATATATTTTTTTCATTATTTTATCGTTCATATTTTATTCCTCTTATTGTGATTGATCATTTTTGAGAGTAACCTCATAATTTACATTAGAGCACATAACATATAATATTTATTTTAACTTCAAATCAATTCGTAGTTATCCCCCTACAAAAGCTATACAAACACTATACCAGCAATACTATACCAGCAATACTATACCAGCACCACTATACCAGTAATACTATTCCAGTAACACTATTCCAGTAACACTATTCCATTAACACTATTCCAGCAATACTATTCCAGCAATACTATACCAGCAATACTATACCAGCAATACTATACCAGCACCACTATACCAGCAATACTATACCAGCAATACTATACCAGCAATACTATACCAGCTGGTCAATAGGGACCATATCATCCACTTCCATTAGACTGGACATTGCATGGGTATCTATCCTGAATCCCTGCTCCTGGGCCACTGCCATGGGATTAGTGCCACCGGCAACCACAACCCCGAAATGGTCCCGTTCCACACTCACTCCCAGAACATCGGTATTGGGCTCTCCCACTTCCAGGATACCACTAAAACCCACCGAGACCATATCATCCAGTATTTCTTCCACCCTATCCCTGGCATTCATAGTGATCTCCCTGAGGTTGGCCAGTATCTTGCCCGAGCCGATGGTAAGCATATCACTCACCGATGTCAGGGATTGGGACATCAGTATCTCCAGGGGATCGATAGTAGTGCTGTCGTACCTGACCAGGTCAGTGAAACGCACAGGATTTCCGTCCTTTACTTCTACCAAACCGCCAAAACGTGGTTTTACCGGAATACCGTGCTTTAAAAGTATGCCGTCCACCGTGATACTGCAGACTGTTGCGATGCCGTACTTGCCGTTGGGGATGATAAAATCATTCACTGATTCGCCGGATGACAGCATCTTTACCAGCGGACTGACTGTCAATCCACTAAGCATTACATCACGGAAAATGGGCAGGATATTATCGACATCCTCACTATCTATTAAGGAAATATTGGTCACAATCCTGCCTGAACCGGACGATGGGTCGAACGAAACACCATATATCAGGTCCTCGATATTTGAAAGTGTAAATACAATCTGGTTCCCATTTATACTTCTTAATGTTTTTACTGCCATTACTCTCACCGGATGGTCTGATCACATAATAGATATGGTCTGGAATATTGTATGTAACACATTAAAAGGATGCCTATTACTAAAGAAATATATTATAACCTATAAATCCTGTTAAGATGATATGCTTCCTTCGAAAGTAAAGGATTGGATGGTAGCTGGTTTATGGGAAGATATGGACCAGGCCATCTACTCAGTCAATAAGTTAAAACTTTTAAACGGAGCCTACTGGTTCGGGCTCATGTCAGATTATAACCAACACAACCCCAGAATGCTTCAGGTACTTGTCAGCCGCGGGGCTCTTGATTATAACCTGAACGATAAACATTTCACCAATAAGCACTCAGGCGATGAGAAATTTACATGCTATTGCGGCATCTGGGAATACAGGGACGGTAAGGTATCAGACCTGGTCCATGACAGTTGTGACTGCACTGTAACCAAGGGCAAGTTCCTGTGTGTTACCGAATCCGGGTATGAGATCTCAATCACCAACTCATTCCCGGATTATGATATGATAGTTAAGAACAGGGATTTGGTAGTTACAAAGTTCAGGTCGGTCTCCTCGAAATTCAAAGGAGGATATATACAAAATCCACTTGTCAGTTATCCGTCGGGAATTGCCTACAGCGAGGATTTCGATGCCTATGCCCGCAACAGCAGGGGGTTCCAGCATTTCTATGCAAGTAAGATGAGCGACCTGTTCACAACCTGTGATGGGGAATTATTCGGGCGGGATTTCCAGGGCAGTTTCTGGCTGGAGAGGGCACTGGGTTTTGGTTCCACGCTGCCGTGGAAGATCGTTATGGTCAATTTCAGCGACAGATCCAGGTTGTGGTACCGTTATTTCCCTTCAAAGGTCCTGAATTACGGCACACCACTTGAGTTCATTTTCGATGACATGGTCACAAAAAAGCGCTACCATTTCAGTGAAATGAAGTTTGAGTATACAGGCAGCAACCATGGACCCACAATGAAATTCAGTCCGGATATGGATACCATACATCTATCAGCCTCAGGTGATCATGGTGAAAAAATACGCCTTACTGCAAAGATACTGGACAGGCACCTATACAAATACGATGTGGCCAGGATAAAGTTCAACTACAACCAGCTCGTGCTCAAAGTAGAGGATATTGAAGCAATCGTGGATGGTACTGACCTGGTGCAGGGTAAGGAGCAAACATTGAGCTACGGTGAAGATGCCTATTTCAGCTTATAGGATGGCGTGCACTAGGCTGGAATGGACCGGAATGGTTCATTTCCCGAACCTGCGCTGGCGTTTCTGGTAATCCCTTAGGGCACGCAGGAAATCCAGTTTTCTTAAGTTGACCCAGCTTACATCAGTGAAATATATTTCTGAATATACTGACTGCCAGATCAAAAAATCAGCCAGGCGTTTCCCTCCCGAACGTATCACCAGGTCAGGTTCGTACTTGATAAGCAGGTGTTGTTCAATGGCAGACCCGTCAATATCCCCGGGTTTCAGCTTACCAGAGCGGACCTCGGACATGATCTCCCTGAATGCTTTTGTCAGTTCTTTTTTGCCGCCATATCCCAGGGATATGTTGATCTGCATACTCGATGTCCCACCATTTTTAACATTTTCAATCTTCCCATCAAATGACAGCAGGTCAATTCCGGCATCCACATCCTGCAATGTCTCTGTTAAACATGTTACCAGCTCATTGTAAACCTGACCCTTGATATCGGTATCCAGGTCTATCAGGCTGACATAGATCGTGAGGATATTGATACTATATTTCCGGCACCATGTGATAAAATCAAGTATCCTCAGAGGAGAACGCTTCTCAAGCAGGTCACTTTCTGTAATGATAAGCACGATATGGGTGGGAAGGGAAGAATCATCCTTTCGTATAATCTTCTCAAGCCTTTGCTCATAGAGCCTGGAAAAGAATTTCATTGCATATTAGTAATACCTGTAGGATAAATTATTTGCCTTGTGGGGTTATCTAAATCTCTTGATACCAATGTCTGTTAAAGTCTGCAATGATGTGTCTTTCAAATATCTATTGTTATTCATACTGTTAGCTATATTGCTCCCCTTTTTCCCAATGATATACATTGTGGTTGCAATTATTCCCCTTTTAGTTGTCCTTTTATTGAAGTCCCGGCAACACAGTGCTCTTTCATCATCACTCTCTGGCATGTCACTGGGTGTATTTATTATGGGATCCCTGGCCATTTTAATGGAGTATCTGGGGTACGAATTTCCGCTGTACATCATAGGTGCTTCTATTTCTATCACCTGTGCCGGTAGTGCGGCAGCATGCGTAATCCGTGTGAGGGGAGGTCGAAAACCTGAACTGGACGATAAATTCATTTCAGCCACGTCAAGTATCGGCCTGATTGTGATCGGTGCATTAACAGCATGTGTAATGGCATACTGGATCATTGGCTGGCTTAATGTTAACATAACACTGAGCCAGTTGTTCTTCCTTGCGCTCATTGGTGCCGTGACAGGTGCACTGCTGGAATCCATCCCGTCCAGGACAGATAAGAACCTGGCAATGATACTGGGTTCGTTCATGATCATGTGGCTTTTTGCCAGTTTCGGGTATTATGTGAACTTTGACCACTTGTCAGCCACCTTCATCTTCTCATTATTTTTAGCATATCTGGCATATCGTTTTGATATTGCAGATGTGTCAGCTATGCTTTCGGCCACCTTGCTGGGTGTACTGATCATAGTGTTTACCAACTTCAACTGGTACCTGATACTGATCACATTCTTCCTGCTGGGGGGGGCTTTTACCAGGTACGGATATGATTATAAGCACATTATGGGGGTAGCGCAGGGTAAGGGAGGGGTCAGGAGCTATGAGAATGTACTCTGCAATTCTATTATTGCACTTATACTGGCCGTGGCCTATGGCATGTATCACGAGATTTATCCCCAGTTCGGTGCAGTGCTGATGTTCGCTTATCTTGGTGCAGTGGCAACGGCTACCGGGGACACTCTTGCAAGTGAGATAGGGGAGACATATCGGGGCAAACCTGTGATGATCACTAACTTCAAACCTGCCAAACCAGGGACCGACGGGGCGGTTTCCAGGCTGGGTGAACTGGTATGTATTGCCGGGTCTGCCATCATCGGTGTGCTGGCACTGGTGTTGGGTGTGATAGACCTGCCCGCTTCAGGTCCTACTACCTATGTTTTCTGGATGTTGATAGTGGTACTGGGCGGGTTTTTGGGTACTAATTTTGATAGCCTTCTGGGTGCTACTTTCCAGCAAAGAGGCTGGCTCTCTAATAGTGGGGTGAACCTTGTAGCCACAATGGGTGGCGCCTTTATATCAGGAGCTGCTTATTATATTCTGTCTGGGCATGTAGTGTAGAGGATATCACTCAGGCCTCCGGAGCCTGGAACCTGGGTTCGACTCCCAGCATGCCCGCTTACTCACCTGATAGTATTTCCCTGATGTCCGGGAGCAGGTCGGTTTCGACTCCCGGCATATCCGCTCATTTATATCTAAAAAGTTCCACTTCAGGTTAAATTTGAAAAAGAAAAAAAAGAACCCTTTGCAGGGCCAGAGTAGTTTTAAATTTTGTCAACTATTTCGATCTGGATCTTCTTTACGTTAGGTTTCTTGATCGTGTCTGGCATCAAGCTTGGTTTGTTCTTGGGAGCAGAAACCTCTTCTCTCCATCCTTCATACTGGTGGAGTTTCTTTGTACCTCTTTCCCTGAGAATGATAAGTTCTGGCTTCTTCTTAGTTCCCTTTCCCCTGTTAGCTGCTTTGAGGGCAGCTTGTCTGGGCTGTTTACCAGTAAACACTCCATGTTCATTGCCTTTCTTGTCTCTCAATACAAAATTTCTTGTTTCTGTCATAATCAATACCCCTTTAACGGTTTACTGTTACCGCCTATGTTTTTAAGTAATAGTATTTAAACCTATTTCATGAGTAAGGTCGAAGCATGTTGATTTTTCGTTATAGACTTTTTTCGCACCAGATATTTGCATCAATATATTCTCATTTACAACGTCAACTGATTGTGGTTTTAAATACTTATTAAGCAAATTCCATATTTATTTACATTACCAATTCATAATTAAATGCTTAGAAATTTATCTATTATGTTCTGCATTTTATCCTTGTGGGCACTTCACATGTACAAATTTACAGTGTACCCTGAGTTGGATAATGGATTTTAAAAAGGCAAATCATCCTTTCATTCTGATTTATTTTGGCATGTAGTGTTTATTCTATGTACTTACAAAAAGGTTAAATGGAAAAACAATTATTAAGAATCATTCTACCAGGTGCTCCGATAGTGTAGCACGGCCAATCATGCAGGACTCTCACTCCTGCGACTGGGGTTCAAATCCCCATCGGAGCATGCGGGTCTTAAAACTCTTTTTTAAGGCCTATTTACCTTTATTAACTTTGATATGGATTATTTTTAAGTTTTTCCCTGATGCCCTGTTTCGGTTCCCTGACCGCACCGGATAAGGTGTTTGATATCCAGGACGGCCAGGCAGTTGCCGGCGCTGTCAGAGCTGCGGTGTGGTGTAGGGCTGGCCTGAGGACAGTAAATATTAAATATGCGTTGAATTAATATGTTAACTAAGCGAGTAAGTCCTGTGGAAATAGTAATGTACCTTGAGGTGCATGGGTCCAAGTACACAGGGTTCGCTCTTCTCCTTCTTAAAATCAATTCTAACCATACTGTTTTATCTCAATAAATGTTCTGATATTTTTATCCGGTCTTCAATAAGATCATAAAACCTGCAGTCCCCAGATTCGTATTTGCAGAAGATTGCACCGGCTATGAAATCAGTAGCTTGCAGACATTTATTATATTCCGATTTTTCATGTGAAATATCCACTTTGAAGCCAGTTTTTTCCCGTACATATCTGTCAAAATCAGTTCGAACAACTTTATTGGATATCCTCTTATCCACGATGAGTTTTAATTTTGTTGTATTCTCATATGGCAAGCCGCACATCAAATGTGACGTTATAAAGTTGTAAATCTTTTGTTTGTGGTTCTGCCTTGAAGGACTCACCCGATCTTTATCTAGAACAATATAAGCGATTTCAATAGGTTCTTTTGTGATACATATCAAAGTTTTCTCCCTAATATAGTCATTGGATTTGTTAAACTTTATTTCTGGCAGTTCTTTGAGTTTTTTCTTTAGTTTCCTCTGCCTGATTTTTTTGATACATCTTTCTACTTTAAGAGGGGTCTTTGTGATGAGCAGGGCAATTACAATGTGGTTAGATGAATTTGGATGAAAACCAAGATCGCCGCGTTCGTCAAGGTATATGTGAATAATCTTTTTTGCCTCCAGTATAAAGTTTTATCTTGCCTTTTCTATGAAGATACGACCTTCATCTTCAGGAAAAACAATTCTACCGCCTGGCTTTAGTTCCAATAAGCAAACTGTATCAATGGTTATTGTTGCTCTTAGCAAATGAGTTCGGTTTAACTTTGAAACACTGAGAAATTGTCTCATAAATGCAATAATTCAAATAACTAAAATATATAACTTTGTAAAATATTATTACTTATTGTTGTAAATGAGGATGTAAAATCATCCTGATATTGGGCCTTGAGTTTGTGCTTACGTCCCTGTAGCTGAAGTGATCATCCTAGCTGCCATGCTCAGGATGCTGGCAGATTTGCCCGGTGGGTACTGCTAGCCTGCGCAGTCAAGCTGCAGTGATTTTTAATCATTATAATTCGTTATAGTTCCACCTGAAATTAGGGGGTAAACCCAGGCTATGGTGATCATCCTAGCTGCCATGATCCGGAGTCCTGCCAGATCTACCCGGTAGGATCGCCGGACTGGATCCAGAGGCATCCAGATACTCAAGGATTGTGCTGGAAGTCAGGCCTTCGGTGGATCGGGGGCTGCCGGTGATGGGTGCTGCTTGCCTTAGCTGGCCAGGCAGCCGACCCGCACTGGCAGGGCTGCGGTGTGGAGCTACCTGCCCTCTACCCGGCTGTATGCGCTTATCAGGGGGTGGGCTTTGAGGATTGAGGGGCTCCCGGCGGTTGGGTGGGCGGTGTTAATTTTGTGCGGGGTATGCCGTGTCTTCTAAAACAGAAACCTGCCTGGAGTAGATGATAGCAACACAAATATTGATTAATTGGACACTACATTTTAAGTGGAGCAAATTGAAAAGGTGTCGACATTGTCAAAGAAATGTAAATGCAGCAATGAATATGAGTTGCCTGAGAGAGATGATTAACCACCAGGATTTGCAGATATATTCAGTTTCCATTGTACGAAATGTGGAGTATTCTTAGGAAATGTGAGACTTGATATTGGCTATCCATAGGGAGGATCCGGATGGACAATTGAGGGTAAGCAACCGGGAGTTGGATGAAATTGCCGCATGTGAAGGTTGAAGCATACAATAGTCAAATATAAGGTTGTTGGTAATATTAGAATTACTGCGTTGAAGATGGATCAAGTTTTACTTTATATACAATGAAAAAAAGTGATTTTTTTGGCTAAAAAGAAACGAACTACTAAAACAAAAGATACTGCCCGGAATAACCACAGTGAGCAGATTCCAAAAACAGATAGCAGTAAAGGACAGACTAACAATTTACCTTACTTAGCCATCATTGCCGGATTATTACTGGTGATCGCATACCTGATACTCGGCGGCGGAACCAACCCGGCAGATTATCCCACCGGCCCACCCCCTCCGGGTATAAGTAATGACATTCAGCCTGTCAACCAGCCAGCATTATACACTGGTAATATACCCGAACCTGTCCTGAAACCTGAATTTGCCGCATTTTTCCCAGATAATATCAGTGGGATGAGGCGTGTGACATTGCTAATGGACCCAATGAATGATGAGACTGGTGGAATTTTTATTTCAAAGGTGCAGGATCAGGCGAATTTGATATATCTGAGCGAATCCGTACTGACTGATTTCGAGGTAGAATATTCGGTCTATAAGATGGAAAGTCCCGAAGCTGCCAGGGAAGTCCTCAATTATTATACTACTGAGAAGGGGTGGAATACTTTACAGAAATCGTATGGAAATCTAACCTTCTGGATATGGCAAGGTTATCTCGAAGGTAATGGCAGGCCGTATGGAATGTTTATCTTTTGGGACAGCATCAGCAGTGGAGCATATCTACCAATCGAAAGGCAAGGTACGAGTTATATAGCACAGGCTAACGCCGACCTGCTCTGTCTGCATGGAGAAACTGTACACGATGAATATTTCATTATGGTAGATGTACATGCACCTTCAGGGAAAGTAAATCAAGTTTCTGAACAGATGTTCACTGAGGCTGCTTCACTGATTGCCCCGTAAGCGGGGAATAACATGGATATAACCCCGGGCCTTGCTACATTCGGACTTATCGCATTGGCAGAGATGGGCGATAAGACCCAGTTGATAGCAATAGCACTATCTGCCAGGTATTCCAGGACACATGTATTTGCAGGTTTGATGGCTGCTTTTATAGTCTTAACCGCGCTGGCAGTGGGTGTGGGCGAAGTGGTAGTTGCCTTTATCGGCCCAGAGGTTATCGGGATTGTAGCAGGCTTGCTGTTCATTTTGTTCGGGGTAATAACCATCATGATGGATGACGATGATGATAATAGCTATGTGAAAAAACCTGGAGCCCGCAGTGCTTTCATGACTGCATTTAGTCTAATAGCACTTGCAGAGCTGGGTGATAAGACCGAGCTTGCTGTCATAGCACTTTCGGCCCAGTACCATGCCCCGATCATGGTGTTTTTGGGTGCAGTGCTGGGGCTTGGGCTGGTAAGTGCGCTGGGTGTTGCTATTGGGGGGAAGTTGCAGACGATGGTGTCCATGAAGAAATTGAGGATTGGGTCCGGTATTTTGTTTTTGGTGTTTGGGGTATTGTTCCTGCTGGGTGTATAATCTGGGCACAGAACCAAAATTTGACAATTATTATTCTTACAGAGAGAGCATTCAATTTATCGAGTTCATCACAATCTCATTTCATTATCGGTTTTTTTGATATAGATTTGACAATTATTTTCGTTCCTTTAATGCTGGCAGCCCTTGGACTCCTAAATATTAATCTTAAAAAATGATTAATATTTCACAGTCAAACAGAGAACAATATCAAATGTGGTTCAATACCCACCATGATTATCATAAGCATCATTACAAAAATTTTTGAATTACCGACAAATATATATGTGGTAATGATTAATAATTATGATGGAAAAGTTAGAAATAAATATTCGATATGGGAGTTCACTACTCTCCAACATATGTTCAAAATAATTCATGAGCGGGTTGGGGAGTGGGGGTTAGTTTATAAAAAATGTAAACCCGCTCAAATTAAGAATATAATTAATAGTATATTAAGTTAACTATATTATATTACGAAACTATTTATTAAGATTCGATTTGTCAGTCTTGGCAGAGTATGTATTAGCCCCGAACCTATCCCTTTGCCTGGGTGGTTAAACTTTCTTTCTCAACGCTGGTAGCCCTTGCACACTAATCCAGTCATACTCCACACCATCCTCAAAGTTAAACACCGCCATTATTGATGGTGGGATTGTGATCCTGAATAGACCTGTTTTAGACTTTGTGTCTTTGTCATTTTACCAAACTCTCATTTGACCCATAGGTTCCTACGCCTGCCTTAATTCACTTCACCCATCAATTTTCCCCCTCGTTTAAAATGTTTATGTATTCTTTAATAAAGTACCACAACAATTACCCCCAGAAATCTTTATCCTGCCCCGCCCCAAAATTACCCTTATGCTTACCTTCATCGGCATCGGCCTTTATGACGAAAAAGACATATCTGTCAAGGGCCTGGAAGCCATCCGCCATGCAGATCGTGTATATGCTGAATTCTATACCTCGGCCCTCATGGGTACCAACATCAAGGAAATGGAAGCCCTCTATGGCAGGGAAATAACCGTACTGGACCGTGAGGATGTGGAACAGCAGCCCGAATGGCTGCAGCGTGCCCTGACCGAAAAAGTAGTCTTCCTCACAGGCGGCGATGCCATGGTCAGCACCACCCACGTAGACCTGCGCATGCGGGCCCATGAACTGGGTATTGAGACCTCTGTCATCCACGGGTCATCCATTCTCAGCGCCGTACCAGGCCTTACCGGCCTGCAAAATTACCGTTTCGGCAAATCCACCACAATCCCGCATCCGTACACCCATAAAGACAGGACCATCATCTCCCATACTCCTTACGATACCATCAGGTCAAATCTGGATGGCGGTATGCACACCCTGGTCTTTCTCGATATCGACCCGGAAAAAGGATACATGACAATCAACCGGGGCTGTGAACTCCTGGTGGAAGTGGATTCACAGCAGGACGAACCGGACCTGGAGCACCGTTTAACCGTAGGTGTGGCAAGGGCTGGCTCCCCATCACCTGTAGTCGTAGCCCGGCCCTTAGTTGAACTGGCACATTACGACTTCGGCGGCCCCCTGCACATACTTGTGGTGCCGGCCGACCTTCATTTCATGGAAGCCGAAGCCCTGGTTAAACTTGCAGGTGCACCGGAAAAGATACTGGATATGGTTAAATAAAATAAAATAAAATGCAGGCGATTTGTTTTTTGGATCACCCCAACATTAAGTGAGTAAATATTAGACGGGATTTACAGGATTTACAGGATGGTGTGAGCCACTTCCATATCCTGTGAATCCAGTTAATCCTGTCCATTGATTCAGGCAATGCGATTCCATGTTTAATGATATATCTTGAATAGTGATGTTACCCACACAATGTTAAAGAGAACCTGTTTTTTGATTCAGGTCACGTCTACAGTTTAACCTGACCTTCACCTGGCAAGGGCACCTCAGAAAAATCCTCAGTCCCTGATTCTTTTAAGTCCCTGCTGTTATACTCATGTTCCATTATGCCTTCCTTGAGGATGATCACATAATCGGCAGAATTCTTCAGGGCAACAGACAGCCCGGGCTCGGCACCGAATAATATCGTCTCCTTGCCGTGCTCATTGGCCTTTGACAAAAGGGGTTTGAAATCAGCATCCCTTGTCACCAGTGCAATGGTATCGATCACCGGACTGAACACCAGTTCCATGCCTTCTACAGCCAGCCTTACATCTACATCACTGGTACAAATGATCGGTTCAAAACCCTGTGTCTCAATTGCTTCCACCAGTTTATCAGATGCATACTGGTTCAAAAATACCCTGCCAATCTTGATACTGCCATAATCCTTTAAAACATCCCGTATCTCTTCCAGATTGGTCTGGAACTCTTTCCTTAGCATATTCGGTCCATCTACGAGCAGGGCAATCTTACGCCGCCCTTTCTCCTTCTTGGAACCAAGATAATTACGAATTGAATCAAAACCACTTTTCATAGGCTTCATTTATAATCCCCTAATAAACTATATATTGGATATATGTGCTAATAAACTTGATAATTGAAAGGAATCTACACTATTGTAAATAAGTTTCGATTTTATTTCATTGTTTTTTCAGGTCAAAAACCCATCGACTTACTCCTGGTGCCACATTACCACACCTGCGATAGAAGACCACTTCAAACCCATTGTCCTGGAACTCTTTCAACAGTTCCTGGATCTGGTACTGTTTCTTGAACGTATAGAAATGCACTATTCCCCCCTGTTCCACAAGTCCGGATATCTCATACAGGAAACGGTCCATACCGTAAGGAATAGGAAGTACAGCCCTGTGGAAACTGCCCCTGACCATATTGTGAATATGGGATGCATCTCCGCATATGATGGATACCTTTGTATCGACCCGGTTCAACTTCACATTCTCTGCCAGCCACTTACACGCCTTTTTGTTCTTTTCAACAGCCACAACACACGCACCCCTTGAGGCGGCGCTCACAACATAGGGACCCACACCGCAAAATGGTACTAATATATGCTCACCGCCCCTTATCTGGGATGCTATCCTGAAACGTTCGTAAGAAAGATGTGGGTTAAAAAATACCTCATTTACATCTAACCGGTAGCGAAACCCGTATTCCCTGTGCTCGGTCCTGGTAGTAGTACCTGATAGTATCTCATATCTTCCCACCCTATCCTCCCCTTCCAGCATGGATACTTTGTTAAGCACTGTCCCTATGTTGCCGTGTTTTAAGATAATTGCCTGTGCTATTTTTCCTTTATATTCATCCAGTCCTGGCGGTATAGAGATAACGGCTATATTGCCGATGATATCAAAACTATTTGGCACCAGGTGTAACAACGGTTCGGGTACTATGCATTCCATGCGGGTTTTCAGGGTCATTTAACTTTCTCTATACTTCTACAGCTCTATACTTCTACAGCTCTATACTTCTACAGCTCTATACTTCTACAGCTCTATACTTCTACAGCTCTATACTTCTACAGCTCTATACTTTTGCAGCCCTATACTTTTGCAGCCAGATATATTAGTTCCATCCAAAATTAGCTGCATCCAAATGATTTTATTATAACAAAACATCAGGTAGTTCGATGAAATTATCTGACGATATACGCGCTCAATTGAAATTTGATGATAAGGGGCTTATTACTGCCATAGCCCAGGATCATGAGACGAACGAGATACTCATGCTGGCTTTCATGAACCTTGAGGCCCTTGAAAAGACAGTCGATACAGGGAAGGCTCACTACTTCAGCCGCAGCCGGGGCAAGCTCTGGCTCAAAGGTGAAAGTTCCGGTCATGTGCAGCTCGTACACGATATGTACATTGACTGCGATGCCGATGCTGTACTGATGAAGATTGAACAGTTGGGCGGCGGTGCGTGTCATATGGGATACCGGTCATGTTTCTACCGCACGCTTGAAGGCGATGTGGTAAGCGAGAAGGTTTTTGATCCCGAAGATGTATATTAGTCCCGGAAGATGGGGGCGGGGATATGAAACTGGTACTTGACACAAGCGTGATCATTGGAGGGCGCATCACTTCCCTAATCGATGCAGGGGAATATAGGGATTCTACGATAATCGTGCCAGAGGCTGTGGTGGCCGAGATAGAATCGCAGGCAAACCGGCATCGTGAGTCCGGTTATAATGGACTTGAGGAACTGGGAAGGCTGAGGGAAATGGCAAATCTCGGCCGGATCGAACTCGAATTTGCAGGAAAGCGGCCAGGTCCGGCACAGGTGGAACTGGCAAGAACAGGAGAGATCGATGCCATGATACGGCAGGTTGCACTTGACTGCGGTGCCACCTTCATGACAGGGGATCGGGTGCAGTCCATGATCGCTGATGCCAGGGGCCTGGAAGTGATATTCCTGCCTCCTGGGAAAACAGAGGCCAAAGCTACTGCCATAGAGGAATTCTTTACACCCGACACAATGTCAGTGCATCTCAAGGACGGTGTGGAGCCACTTGCTAAAAAGGGTTCCATCAAGGATATCCAGCTCGTCAGGATAGGCGAAACTCCCAGCACCGAGGATGAGCTCAGGTTAATGGCCAGGGAACTTATCGAAAGGACAAGGAGGGACCCTGAGAGCTTCGTGGAGATGGAATACGACGGTGCGACAGTGCTCCAGCTTGGGAACATGAGGATCGCAATCGCCTCCCCGCCCTTCTCGGACGGCATGGAGATCACTGCGGTGCGACCGGTAGCATTTGTGTCCATGGACGATTACAGGATGGCAGGGGAACTAAAGCAGCGACTGGCAGGCCAGCAGCGGGGTGTACTTATAGCAGGTCCGCCAGGGGCTGGAAAATCCACATTCGCCGCAGGGGTGGCAGAGTTCCTCCAAAGCTGTAACAAGATCGTCAAGACAATGGAATCGCCCAGGGACCTGTCAGTAGAAGATGCAATCACCCAGTATTCGCCTCTGGAAGGGAGTATGGAGAAGACAGCAGATCTGCTGCTGCTTGTCGGGCCTGATTATACTATTTACGACGAGTTGCGCAAGACCACGGATTTCCAGGTGTTCGCTGATATGAGGCTGGCCGGTGTGGGCATGGTGGGTGTGGTTCATGCCAACAGGCCAGTGGATGCTATCCAGAGGCTTATCGGCAGGGTGGACCTGGGTATGATACCACAGGTAGTGGATACGGTGATATTCATTGACAGAGGGGAAGTGGCCAGTGTGCAGGATATCAAGTTCACTGTTAAAGTGCCTCATGGTATGACCGAATCCGACCTGGCTCGCCCTGTGATAGCAGTGACTGACTTTGAGAGCGGCAGGACCGAGTTCGAGATATATACATACGGTGAACAGGTAGTGGTAATGCCCACTGCCGGAACCGGGGAGGCTGTCCCCTCAGCATGGGGACTGGCTGCCGAACGTATACGCGACGAGTTTCGCCGTAAGGTGAACGGGCCTGTTAAGGTTGAATTGAGCGGGGATAACAGGGCCACCTTATGGGTGAATGATATTGACATCCCTGAAGTGATTGGCAAGGGTGGCAGGAACATCGAGACGATGGAAAAAAGACTTGGCATCCATATAGATGTTAGACCCCTGGACAGCGCCCAGGTGTCAAAAGTGGGGGAACCAGGAAAGATAATGGTTCCTGAAATCTCATTGAAGAAGAAACACATTATATTAAAATCGTCTGGAGTGCCAGGGGAGAATGTGGAAGTGATGGTGGGGGGAGATACTATTTTTACTGCTACTGTGGGGCGAAAAGGTGATATCAGGATTGTCAAGGATTCTGATATTGGTGGCCGGTTACAGGAAGCATTGCGCAATAATTTGAAAATCAGCATCCAATACTCATCTGATAATTGAAAAAATATATATATAATAACTGTAATATAATTGGTTGGTATTATGATGAATTATTGTATGGAATGTGAAGGAAAAATGAACAGGTTCAGGTATCCTATATTGAAACGGGTTGACCATCTGGGCAGAAAACTCTTTATTTACAAATGTGTTGAATGCGGACATGAAGAACAGCATGCAGAATAATGTTGTATTTTTGTTCTAAACCATCACTGGTATTGTAATAGTTATTTATTATCAGAATACTGTATAGACCTCTTCGTGGGGATGGACAATGACTCCATTTTTGGTAATATCGTAGGGATGGATCTTTTTGCTGTGGTCAGAGCCGCGCATCTTAAATATTTCAAGGCTGCGCACCCTTACATTTTCCATCCTTTTATAATACAGGGCAATAGTCCCCTCGGTCACGAAGTTCTCTACTCCGAAACGGCTGGGATGATCATCATCCACAACCTCGGATGTCATTATTGAAGTCAGGCCCAGTATCTCAAGGGTGGTGGAAAGTTTCAATAGTTCCACACGTATCTTGGCCGGGTCTTGCAGATAGAATCCAATGGATGTGGTTGAATCTATTACTGCCCGTCTGGCATCGATCTCTTCCTGGATCATAATGATCTGGTCCATCATGGAACGCATGTCAAAGGGTCGTACATCAACGTATTTTTCCTGTGATGGGATGCCGATCTTGGTGGACGCCGCATCAATAATGGCAAGTTTTCCATCATCTTCCAGGGCCTTCAGGTCCCAGCCGAATGCTTTTGCATTGTCCCTGATATGTTCTGGCCGCTCCTCTGTTGCTACTATGATGCCGTTCTCATTATATTTGGTGATGCCGTTGTAAATGAATTGAAGCGCAAGAATTGATTTTCCAGCCC
>Ga0255452_1012_pt1 | contig 22112 bp, 20 predicted proteins | sample ANMaggQLBNCT01D9_FD_182652 | JGI IMG/M metagenome (GOLD analysis project Ga0255452, IMG submission 182652) | Sediment cell enrichment communities from methane seep in Santa Monica Basin, California, United Staets - ANME aggregate JGI... | ecosystem: Environmental > Aquatic > Marine > Cold seeps >...
AAGAAATCATTATTCGTCACAATCTTGATGAAAAAAAAACTCGCCTTCACTTGGTGTTTCCGAGAAAAAAAAAGAACGATGTACAACCTGCAGTCAAAGACTCACAGTCAACTACACCTACACACGACAAATAACAACCCTCCATGGAACGAAACCTGCCAGAGTAAAAGTCTTGGCTTGTAAAGACCACTCAGACGAATATTTCTCAATTCAAGGTGCAACTAAAGCACCGCTAATACCAAAATGCAATACTGACCTCAACGTGATTATATTGATTGGACTTCTTCGTTGGCGTCTGGGCATGAAGGTTTTGTGTTCAGTCATATTTGTAATGTATATACACTACAAATATGTTAACTTTTTCTGTTTGGATAATGGATCAATTTTGGGGTGCAGGCTAAGCTTTTTTAGTTAGAAAAATGAGGGGGAAATTTACGAAGTTGCAAGCCTAACTTGACGCTATAGTAGATTTCCATGTATGTATGCACAAAATTCAACGAAATTAAGATGTTAACTTCGTGTGTTGGAAACTCTCAGAGCTTCAAGGTATCGTGAAAAGTTGTTATGGGGACTGCCTGTTTTATACTAATTGACCTCGGATTGTTTGATGCACTTGCAATGCAACTGCAGGTAATCTCTGAATATCTGTCTGTTCCTGCAAGCGGTCTGCCGATAATCGCAGCGCAGTTCGCAAGCTGCAGCATATACGATTGCAGGCAACATGCTGACAGGTGGGATCCTGAGCAGTAGGGACATAGTGATCACACTTTTTTTCATCGTCCTGTTCTTTTGACACCCCGTTGGTGGAAAAAGAAACATAGGGCCCCATGTAACTTGTTTTTGTACAAATTATTCAGTATAATGCATATTTCGTGCAATCATACGTAACATATATATACAAAAACTACCATATGTAAGTATGAGGCTACACATGTTGTGTGGCAGATATATACGCAACACATTGAATAAACAAAAAACAAAGGTGAAGAAAAATGAGAACTAGAACAATTGCACTCCTGCTTGCAGCACTTGTCCTTGGCACATTTGGGGCCGGTGTCGTAAGCGCAGGAACGAATGACGCTCAAACCGGCAATAGCTGGTACGACTGGATGGCAGACCACATGGGATTTGGCAGAGGCTACGGCTATGGCATGATCGGTGATGCACCCGGATTATGCGGAGGATACGGTAGCTACGCATCGGTTGCACCAGGATATGAGACCAATGCTCAGGAAGTAACAGTCCAGACTGTTGAAGATGCACTCGAGATCGCACAGGATCAGATCGATAGCGATGTATCGGAAAACAACATCTACCAGATGGGCAGATGGTGGATCGTTTACTACACAGATGATAACGGTACTATCGAGCAAGCTTACATCGATGCTTTCACAGGTGAAGTAGTGGAAGAGTTTAATACAGCAACCCAGCAGGCATATGGGCCTGCAAACACCCGATCCTACCATGGTGGAATGGGCTACGGCATGGGCCACGGAATGATGTATGGCTACTGAGCCATATGTCACCATTTTGTGAAAATCGTTACGGACGCCATCCTGGCGACAGTAGCCGCCTGGATACTGCTCAATTTCCGATTAGAAATCGGAGGCATGACTAAAATTGCAGATGGAACAGAATGAATAAAGAGGTGTAAAAGATGGAAACAACTGAAATGACATTTGATGAAGCAAAAGAGATTCTACAAAAATGGTACCAATACCATGTGTCGCGGATTGACATTGTGATGAACTAATATGAATAATGATTTCAATGGTATCAATCCTACAACAATAATAAAAGACAGTAGATATTCTCGTTACTTAATACAAAACGAATTTGTTTTAGAAATGGCAACATACGACAACATATTTCTACAGTTTAGAGAAATACATAATATGTTGGATGATTTGGGTCAGATTGAACGGCATAGTCAAAGGTTGCGACGGCACACCCAACCGCAGCAGAGCTGTGGGGTATAGTTATTAAGATAAAATGAACGGATTAAATAGTTCTAAAATACGAGGTGAGAAAAATGATGGGGTATGAAATCTACGGCGGTTCTGGAATGGGCGGTTTTGGTCTAGGGTTCATAGGCCTGATCATCAATATCATCATACTTTTTGCGATAATATGGGCAGTATCATCCATGTTTAACAACAGGCGTGATAGTAGAGATAACGATTCAAGGATCATAAGACTTGAAAGAGACACCGAACACACAAGGGATACGCTTGAAAAGATACTCAAAAAACTTGAATGATTTCGTTTGATTGGGCTTTCAATGCAAATAAAGATATGAGGGAACACATAAATGCGAAAGAATAATACCCTGCAAAGCATGATACTCCATGAGGCAAAAGCCCAAATATTACAGCGAGGTGAATAATTTGGCATACAATTCGATGATGGACATGATGTATGGCACAGGATACAGCCCATACAGTTCGGTATTGAGCTTTATCCTGAATATTGTTATTATATTAGTGATCGTAGGTGTGGTAGTCGCACTGCTAAATAAGTCCAATTTTGTCGGATCCGGCAGCAGTGACCGCCTGACGAGAGTCGAGAAAGATGTGGACGATATCAAGAGAATGGTAGAGGATATTAAAAACAAACTTGATGAGATCTAATTCCCATTTGCATTATTTTCCAGATCAAGCGTTAGCATTGTCTAACCGGGTTTTAGTATGACAAAAACACTGCAGCAGATCGTAAATATAGGCGAGGCTATTTCGCACCCACTCAGGTTGAAACTCCTGTACATGCTCTCTGAGCGTGAGTGGTATGTGTACGAGCTTGCCAAAGAGTTGAATATTTCACGACAGGTGCTGTATCTTCATTTAAAACGACTTGAAAAAGCAGATTTTGTAGAAAGCGACCTGCGACTTGAAGATAACGATATGCGGGCAAAGAAATTTTTTAAGTTGAAGGGATTTGAGGTTGAACTTGGAGCGGATGACCTTACACCGTTATTCGAGTAAAAACAAGAGTGATTCATGGCTTTGATCTTATTAACCTGAATACATCCCTGAGTGCCAGATGCTTTTCTTCAACTACCGAAAGCCCTGCCTTTTTGATGTTTTCTACAGTCTTACGGTTCAGGTTCACACCCATAAAGAACACTGAGATCGGATTCAATACGTTTTCGAGAAATGTGAGCATACGATTGCTGCTTCGCATGTGCTCAAGATTTATCACTAAACCATCCGGCTTACAAACCCGCCGCATCTCGCGAAGTGCTGCAACCGGATTCGGTATGGAACAGAGCACAAAAGTTGTTATGACGTAGTCAAAACTATTATCAGCAAAGGCGAGTTTTTCTGCGTCCATCACCAGAAGTGAAATATTATCCATCCCAGCCATGCGCTTTTTTGCATGTTCCAGCATTTTTGGACTGATATCAATTGCTGTTACTTTGCAGTCCTTTGGGTAGTATTCAAGGTTCTTTCCGGTTCCGGTACCAACCTCCAGCACACTACCATGCAGATCCGATAGTACTGCACGTCGCCATTTTCTGAAAAGGAATAGTTCAACAGGCGCTTCCATCAGGTCGTAGATGGGTGAGATCCGGTCGTATTTTGAAAGCACTGACATTAGAAAGATATTGGTCGTTATAGGTTATGATTATAATGTCCGGGAAACGATTTTATGATCGATTATGTGGCAATTACTAACCCCTCTTCTTACCCCACACCAGTGCTACCAGGTCAAACATTTCCCACTGCACATTAAATCCATCAGCGGCCCTAAAAGTATCCTTCAGCCCTGATACATCAACATAAGTAGCTGTTCGCATCTCAACAAAAGTATGGAAGATCTCCAGCAGTACCTTCTTTGAGAACCTGGTTTGCTGCACCACATCCATAACCGCAATCTCTCCAAGCGGCCCCAGTACCCTGAACATCTCACCCATCACATCACAAGGTTGTGCCACCTCATGCATGGCAAAACTTGAGACAGCAGCATCAAAAACCCCATCCTTGAAAGGCAGTCTGTGCGCATCGGCAAGTACAAAATCCCCTTTCGACTTGGCCCTGGCACGTCTTATCATATCAATAGAAATATCAGTACATACCAGGTCAACCACACCCAGGCGCTCAGCCAGGTATCCCGTACCCGAGGCCATATCCAGTACACGGTTGCCTTTTTTTATCTCGATCTTTCCAAGTAACTGGTTCCTCAGCCTGTCATACTGTCCCATCATTGCAATCCTTGCCCCAATATCGTAAATAGGTGCAAGGAATTTAAAAAAACCATGACTTGCTACTTTTTCCATATTCTTCGTCCTGTTAATATCCCGCATAATTATTAATACCATACTATAGTTAAAGGTAGGATGGTAAAATGAGGTTCAAGAATAAAAAAAACACACTGGCAGCTTTAGGTATACTTTTCCTGTTAGCCGGTATAATAATATCACTGGATGGCCAGGATGGTTCTTCTTTCATCTATTTCGGTGTTGGGACATTGACTGCCACCCTGCTGTACTATGGCATCGTCGTAGGCAGGCCCCAGATATCGGCGTTCATTGTTGGTCTTATTATACTGCATACAGGAGTCCTGTTGATAGTGAAAGGCGAATTAATATACCCAAGTGAGTTTGGATTGATTACATTCGTTTCAGGAATTCTGGTACTGCTCAATTCAGGTTTTTCAGAATATATGCGGGACAGGAAGAAAAAGAACTGACATTCATTTATTCAATATGATGGTCCTCACGCAAGACCTTCAATAATCCCAGAACCGAATAACCGGCCCTGGTAATACCCATACTCCTGCTATCAGTATCAGTACCTGCAAGATACAGGTTCGTGACAGGTGTCCTGGTATCTGCAAAGTAGCCATTAATGGTCACAGCAGCCTTTTCGGGAATAGTATACTGGTAGTGGGTCATATCGATATGATCCTCGATACCAGGCAGTGCAGTCAGTATGGTATTATACATCCGCTTCCTGTCTTTTACCAGTGGTACAGACTCATCAACAATGAAAGTGAACCCGACAAGCTGCTTGCCCGGAGGTGCCAGTGATTTATCGTAGTTGCTAATCGGCATGGCCCAGAAAGCCCTGCGCTTGAACCATACTTCTGAGCCAGTGTAGTCGAACTCAGGTAACTTTGTATCAAGACCCAGCCATATTGTCATACTATGGGTCTGCACGATCCTGCCAATATCCTGTATATATGATGACGGGAGATTATCCGTAAGTGCAGGCAGGTCCTTTGCAAAGCCTGTAAAAACCACAACATCAGCCTGGTAAGTCCCTTCAGGGGTGACCACTTCTTTCACAACCCCTTGTGTGGTATTTATTCCTGTCACCCTGGATGAAGTCTTTATTTGAACAGAATCATTCATGGAAAATAAAACTGCATTCAAAAACGCCTTAAGACCCTTGCGCGGATATGCCTGGGAATACCCAATATCATTATTGCCAAGCCTGCTCAGGATCGATAGGTGTCCCTTCAACTGGCTCACAGTAAGATGATTTGCAAGTAAGGCCATATAGGATTTGGCGATATCTTCATTCTCAAGGAATTTCTCTGGCACACTATCCCGCATATAACCACTGCCTGCCAGCACCCTGTGTACTGAGGTCTCATACATGGACTTACCAGACAATGAGTAACACATAGCATTGATAAAATCCAGTGAATCCTCTGAAAGCCCACCAGGCAGGTAATCATCTACTGACTGGTTGCTAAGGTCAGACCCAAGCGTGGACTGGGTAAAAGCCTTTGTAATGGACTGGCTGAGCAGCAACCGATCCATTTTTGGCAGGACATCGAATGTGGCAAACTCCTTTAAGTTGGACGGTATCTTTGACAATCCGTTTGGAGTCCTGACGTGATAAGCCCCGTGATCAAGGAACATAGGGGTATAATCGAAATATGTATCAATAAGACGGCGCAGCGGCCCGACCCGCAGGTGGGTTATCGCATGGACACCCGTGTCCACCTGGAATCCATTTACATCGTAACTATTGCAGTTTCCACCCACATAACTATGTTTTTCAAGGACAAGTACCTTTTTCCCATGTTTTGAAAGCGTCATAGCAGACATCAGGCCGCTAATACCGCCACCAACTACAATCACATCATAATCGGCCATATTGTATCCAGTACTAATAATGATCAGACCTTGAAATCCTTTTCGGCAATCCCGTTGTCAGTCCCGTTGTCAGTCCCGTTGTCAGTCCCGTTGTCAGTCCCGTTGTAAGTCCCGTTGTCAGTCACGTTGTCAGTCACGTAGTAACTCACGAAGTAGCGCTGGCATACACGCTTAACAATGTCATCCACAGCATTCTGGTGTGAGGGCACCAGTATATCCGCACCTGATGATACATCTACTCCCTCACTTGATAATCCATAGTCAGGGGCTACCAGCAGCCCGCCGGCAGATACATTGAGCTTCATATCGGTGATGAGCCGGGCCACCATATCGGTAGCAGGCTTCACCCTGGTAGTAATGCCAAGGGTTTTGGATAAATATTGTTCCTTTAATTCGCTTACCTTTTCAACTGCTGCTTTTACCTTGTCCTTATTGCCAAGAGGTGAGAGTTTTTCTATGGTCCCAAGCAGGTCATCGAAAGTAACAGCCTGCACCTCTATGATCTCTCCATTAAAGTATTCGGCAACCTTCTCCCCGTACCCCTTTGATATCACCAGCTTGCTCACGTCTTTTATTCGCAGGATATCTTTCTCTGTGGGTTTATACGGCTCCACAACCTTGAAATTATCAATACCCAGCAAGAACATAAGGGACAGATATCCCATTGTAACACCTACGGTAGGCTTCACACCCAGCCACTTGTCAAGCCCGGTCTGCCCTTGCTCGGATACCAGCTCGATGATCTTCTGTTTGACATACTCAGGATCACTGGATTTTAATCCGAAATATTCGGCAAATCCCTGTGTAGTGGTAAGTATCCGGCTCCTCCCTTCCGGGCTTCTGCTTATCAGTCCCCTGGCCTCCAGTTCCTTTACGTGGTCATAGGTGGCATTGCCGCGTTTCTCTACCAGGTCGCTCTGGAGCAGTGGCTGGTGGTAGGCTATCATGGAAAGGGTCCGAAGCACAGGGGATGGCAGTTCCTTCGGGGCCACACTCCTGACCTGGTCTGCATATTCAGGTTTGACCTGCATTACGTACTTACCTTCCACTTCAAGGATATCCAGTCCGGATTGCCGCTTATGGTATTCCTGTATGAGTGAGAGCACAATAGCTCGGGTTTTTTTCTTTTTACTTACCAGTTCCTTTAATGTGGCAAGATCTACCGGTGTGCCTGCAGCGAATAATGCAGCCTCTATTATCTCACGGTCCCCTATGAACATACCCCCGGTGAATCAGGATACCTGATATATAACTCACCGAATAGTTCTTCCTGTTCAAGCCATATCTCCTTATTTGTTGCAAGGAACAGTAGTGAGATATAGGTCATCAGTTTATTTGAACGGTCCCCGGACAGCAGTTCACTAAGCGCGATATATGTCCTGTCTTCCAGGATGCTGCTAAGTGTTTCCCTCATTGTGTCCACCCTGCCTTCGATATCCTCCTCATGGGCGACATTCAGTACCTGTTCAGTGGTCGGCCGGGCCAGTTCGATGGTCTCCCTCGCTTTTTTACGGATGGTCTTTCGCCGTTCGACCACTTCTGCTTTCTCCAGCTCAAGTATCAGTTCATCCAGTGTGACCGAGCGCTGGGAATAGCGCCTCACAGGTGGTTTGGGTACAGGATAATCGTCCACATCAAAAAAGTCCGAATCATCGATCCACGAATCATCCTCAATAACAGGTTCCTCCACCAGGATATTGGACTTCATGCGCAGCAGGATAGCTGCATAATGGAGTGTTCTGCCTGATATCCTTAGATCCATACGCTCCAGTTTCTCAATATGGTGCAGGAACTTATCAGTTATTTCCACTATATCGATGTTCCAAGGATTTATCTCCCCTTCACGGACAAGGTTCACCAGTATCTCAACAGGCTCTTCATAAATATCCTGTGCATCCTGACCCACAGGTAAATAGTCATAAGTAAATGGTATCTCAACTAATTCTTCCATTCAGTTCATCCCCTCTGAAATCCAGAATTCTTGTAATATTGTGTAATCTTGTTAATCTTGTTAATCTTGTAATATTGCAATACTATAATATATTTACGCTGTTATTATATATTATCTTTTCCAATACCGTTATCCTCGCCAACGACCCTGGCTACTGCCATTACTTTATCTCCGGGTTTGACATTCATTATCTTGACACCCTGGGTATTTCGTCCCTGCACCCTGATATCAGATACAGGCACCCGGATAATAATACCGTCCGATGTTGTTATCATCAGTTCATCCGATTCATTAATGGCCTTAACATCCACGACAAGACCGTTGCGGATACTGGATATAATGGTTATTACACCCTGGCCCGCCCTGTTCATTTTCCTGTATTCATTAAACTCAGTACGCTTACCAAAACCGTTCTCGGTAATAGTAAGCAGGGTAGCATCGTCTCTTACGATGTCCATTCCTACCACGTAATCATCAGCCACAAGCCTTATGCCTCTGACACCACGGGCCCCCCTTCCGGTAGGCCGCACATCAGCCTCTGAGAAACGTATGGCTTTACCATGACGGCTGCCGATGATAATGTCCTTGGTGCCGTCAGTAAGCTTAACTGTCTCAAGTTCATCACCTTCATCAAGGGTAATAGCTATTATTCCGCCCCGCCTGGGGTTTTTGAAAGCCGACAGTTCGGTCTTCTTGACTACTCCGAACCTGGTGGCCTTGATGATGTACTGGCCGCTTTCAAATGTCTTAACAGGTATCTGGGCAGTGATCCTCTCCCCGCTGTCCACCTCTATGAGATTGATTATAGCCTTGCCGCGGCTCTGCCTGGATGCATCGGGTATCTCATAGACCTTTTTCCAGTAAACCCGGCCCGTATCTGTGAAGAACAGGATGTAATCATGGGTCGAGGCTAAAAACAGGTCTTCCACGAAATCGGCTTCCTTGGTGTCCATGCCTATGACACCCCTGCCGCCCCGCTTTTGCTGCCTGTATGTATCCACAGGCATACGCTTGATATATCCGCTGTTAGAGATGGTGACCACTACGTCCTCCACAGGTATCAGGTCCTCATCTTCCAGGTCCACGCCGCCTTCTACTATCTGGGTGCGCCTGGCGTCCCCGTATTTGTCCCTTATGGAGGTTAACTCCTCTTTGATGACATTGAGTATCTTGTTACGGTCTGCCAGCAACTCAAGCAGCCATTTGATGGTTTCCATCAACTCCTTATGCTCATTGTCTATCTTTTCACGCTCAAGACCTGTGAGTTTTTGCAGCCTCATATCAAGGATGGCTTTTGCCTGCTCCTCACTAAGTTCAAAATTAGCCATAAGCCCGTTTCGGGCTTCTTCCACTGTCTTGCTTGCACGGATCAGGGCTATGACCTGGTCGATATGGTCCAGCGCTATCTGCAGACCCTCAAGTATATGGGCGCGCTTTTTTGCCTTTTCAAGTTCGAACTGGCTGCGGCGTGTAATGACCTCCACGCGGTGGTCTATAAAATACTGTATGAGCTGCTTTAGGGTGAGCACCTGGGGCTGGCCGTCCACCAGTGCCAGGTTGATGATACCGAAGGTGGATTCCATCTGGGTATGTTTGAATAACTGGTTCAGCACTACATCAGCATTGGTGCCCCGGCTTAGTTCCATCACGACCCTGATGCCGTCTTTGTCTGACTCGTCCCGCAGATCTGAGATACCTGATATCTTCTTATCCCTGACAAGTGATGCAATATTTTCTATCAATTTGGCCTTGTTCACCTGGTAGGGCATCTCATCGATGATGATGCTCTCCTTGTTCTTGTGTTCCTCGACAGAGGTCTTTGCACGTATCTTCACGATACCGCGCCCGGTCTTATATGCACTGTGGAAGCCTGAGCTGCCGAAGATGTAGGCACCTGTCGGGAAATCCGGACCCTTGACAACACCCATCAGTTCCTGTAGCTCAACCTCAGGGTTGTCGATGGTCATGGTCACGGCATCTATGATCTCTGAGATATTGTGGGGCGGCATGTTGGTTGCCATACCCACGGCAATACCTGTACTGCCGTTTATGAGTAAATTAGGGAATTTTGCAGGCAAGACTGTGGGTTCTTTCAGGCTGCCGTCATAGTTTGGTACATAGTCCACTGTATCCTTGTCAATATCGGCAAGCATTTCCTCTGCAATGCGGTCCATGCGCACTTCGGTATAACGCATGGCTGCAGCAGCGTCACCGTCAATGGAGCCAAAGTTCCCCTGGCCGTCGGCCAGGGTATATCGCATATTGAAATCCTGGGCCAGCCTCACCATAGTGTCGTAGATGGCAGCATCGCCGTGTGGGTGGTACTTACCCATGACATCACCCACTATCCTGGCAGATTTCTTATAGGGCTTGTCATGGGTCATGCCCTGGTCCTGCATACCGTACAGGATGCGGCGGTGTACGGGTTTCAGGCCGTCGCGCACGTCAGGCAGTGCCCGTCCCACGATAACGCTCATGGAATAATCGATATACGAGGTCTTCATCTCGTCCTCGATATTAATAGGGACAATATTCTCAGTAGGCTCCTCTTCGCCGTTGACCTCTTCTTCCATGTCTGGTTTTTCTATGCCGGGTTCTTCTATATCCTCCCGCTCATCCGGGTGTTCAGATGTCAAGGTTCTTCACCTCCCTGGCATGCTGCTCGATGAACAAACGCCTTGGCTCCACCTTATCACCCATAAGAATTGTGAATATCTCATCCGCTTCCATAGCATTCTCAAGCATGACCTTCACCAGCGTCCTGGTATCCGGGTCCATGGTGGTATCCCACAACTGGTCCGGGTTCATCTCACCCAGGCCCTTGAAACGCTGGATACCGACCCCATGGCTGCCACCCAACTCTTCCATTTTCTCTTCAAGCTGGGCATCATTGTAAACATAATGTGTGGCCTTCCCCTTCTTTATGCGGTACAGGGGCGGTTGTGCAATGTACACATATCCAATCTCGATAAGCGGGCGCATGTACTGGTAGAAAAAAGTAAGCAGCAGTGTCCGGATGTGGGCACCGTCCACATCGGCATCTGTCATAATGATTATCTTGTGGTACCTGGCCTTCTCGATGTCAAAATCGTCACCCAGGCCCGTGCCTATAGCAGTTATAAGAGCGCGTATCTCAAGGTTATTGAGTATCTTGTTCAGCCTGGCCTTCTGGACATTGATTATCTTACCCCGAAGTGGCAGAATGGCCTGGAAATTACGGCTTCTGCCCTGCTTGGCAGAACCGCCTGCACTGTCGCCCTCTACAAGGTAAAGTTCACACTTTGATGCATCCTTTTCGCTGCAGTCCGCCAGTTTACCTGGCAGCGAGGATATCTCAAGTGCGCTTTTGCGCCTGGTCAGTTCGCGGGCCTTGCGTGCGGCTTCCCTTGCCTGGGCCGCCAGCACCGATTTGCCGATAATGTTCTCTGCTTCCTTTGGATGCTCTTCCAGGAACTCGCCCAGCCCCTCACCCACCAGGGTCTCCACAATGCCCTTGACCTCGCTGTTGCCCAGCTTGGTCTTGGTCTGGCCCTCGAACTGGGGGTTGGTTAACTTGACACTGATAATGGCTGTCAGCCCTTCCCGTATATCCTCACCCGAAAGCTTGGCCGCACCCTTGACCAGACCATGCTCCTTTGCATAATCATTGGCTGTCCTGGTCAGGGCCGCCTTGAAACCGCTAAGATGCGTGCCCCCCTCATGGGTGTTGATGTTATTGGCAAATGAGAACACGGTCTCTGTATAACTGTCATTATACTGGATGGCTATCTCCACCTGGGTACTGTTGCGGGACTTCTGGAAATATATAGGCGGCTGGTGCAGTGTGGTCTTATTCTTGTTCAGGTGCTCCACAAAAGCCACGATACCGCCCTCGTAATGGAACAATTTCTCGTCACCTGTGCGCTCATCCTTGATCTTGATCTTGACGCCCCTGTTCAGGAATGCCATTTCGCGCAGGCGTTTGGAGATGGTCTCAAAACTTATGTCAACAACCTCGAATACCTCATAATCGGGCTTGAAGGTCATTTTTGTACCTGTCAGCTCTGAAGTACCCCGTACCTCAACATCTCCCATGGACTTGCCGCGCTGGTACCTCTGGAAATAGATATTGCCATTGCGGTACACCTCGGCCTCCATCCATTCGGACAGGGCATTGACCACTGACACGCCTACACCATGCAGGCCGCCAGAGACCTTGTACGACTCGGTATCGAACTTGCCCCCTGCGTGAAGCATCGTCATGACCACTTCAAGGGCTGATTTATTGTACTTCTCATGTATATCCACAGGTATACCGCGCCCGTCATCCTGTACGGTCAAGGAATTGTCCCTGTTAATAGTGACATCGATGTTTGTGCAGTATCCGGCCAGAGCTTCATCAATACTATTATCCACCACTTCATATACCAGGTGGTGAAGCCCCCGGTAATCCGTACTCCCGATATACATGCTGGGGCGCTTGCGCACCGCCTCCAGCCCTTCTAAAACCTGTATCTTACCTGCATCATATTTCTTGTCGGTCATCAATGTTCTCCGGAAAAATCATTCAAATTATACCCATTTCGGTGAGCCGGTCGGGTAGGTATCGCTGTGTCACGAAATCCAGACCCTTGCCTGCAAAGGCCTGCTGTTCTGCCTTCTTGCCGATATCAAGCTGGAGTTTGATCTGGGTCTTCCAGTATTCGGAATCGAACCTGGGGTCTGACAGTTCGCTTCGCAGTGCCTTGATATCCTGTTCTGTCAGCTTGTCAGTGGACAGGTCGTAATCAACTATGTCACTTGGCTGCACGCCTATGAACTGAGCTGCCGGGGCAGCCAGGTACTCGGACAGGTGTGCGCTCTTGATGGCACCGTAGGCAACGCTGGCAAATATCCTGTAACTCCAGGGGTCGCCATCAGTGAATACCAGAACAGGCAGGCCCAGTTCCTCACTAAGCCGTTTCAGGATGCGACGTGTGCTTCGGGCAGGCTGCCCCTTCAGGTGCACCAGGATGGATTTATAATCTTCATCAAACCCGTTCTCGATCAAGCGGGCCATCATACCGCCGGTCTCAATGGCTACCACAAATTTGGCATCGTGGTCAAGGAACTCGATATTGTCAACATTGAAGGGTATCTGGTAGCCGCCCTCGCCCACATCGTCCCGGCAGTGGATGATGCGCTCGCCCCGTTTGGTGGTCTCCTTTAGCCTGATCGACCCGAACATGGTGGCACCGTCCTCTTCCGGCCTCATGTGGAAATCCTCCCTCTGCATTGCGGTGATGATCTCCAGGTCTTCTATCATGCGGTCGCTCTCAGGCTGTTCCCTGAACTTGGCTATGTCCCAGTTCTCTGAAATGTAATACAGCTCCCTTAAGGTTGAACCCCTGTTGTTCTCCAGGTGCTCTTTTATGAGCATCTCTGCAGTATAGGACATCTTCAATATCTGGTTTGCACCTTTGACTGTCTTGGCACTGCGCATGCTGGTGCTGTTGCCGTACACCCAGACTTCGCTGTTATTGTCATACTCGATGTTGGCCTTGGTACGTGTAGGCAGCACGATATTGGGTACTGCCTGGTCCTCGAACTGCTTGTAAAATGATTCCACTATACCAAGCAGGGATTCCTTTGCCAGTTTATCCCGTTCCTCTCGCAGGTTATTCATCCACAAACCCCCGCACGGCTTTGGCGCCGTTGACCATTCCTTCGTCCACGCCTTCCACGATAAGGTCTGGTAGTGAGGTGGCCTCTTCATCGGATACGAAGGGCATGTTGTACCTGATGTTCATGCTGCTTCCCGGTTTTACGTCAAGTCTCCAGATATGATCGCTATCATTGCCCAGTGATATGACCTTTGGTTCAGGGTCGGCATCCCTTACCGGATACTGGTGGGTATCGTGCAGCTTGAATGCCATTGAAGCACCGCTGTAGTTCTTTACTGTGATATCCACATGCACCCCGTTCCCGTTGTGTGAGATATTGCGATACACCAGCAGGTTGCCCATGACCTTTGCCACGACAGGGGTGATATCAGGGGTTGGCCTGTCCAGTATTGTGGATACCTTGTCAGCGATCCTGGGCAGAATTTTTTTGATGATCTCTTCTTTTTCCCTGCGCTTGGACAGGTGCTGTTGTTTTGACAGGAAGGTCTTGAGCTTGCGGGCCACGTCCTTTAGTGCCAGTTCGACCTCGTTCATGATCTCTGGAACGTCTGCCACGGCATCCTTGCTCTCTGAAGTGAATGGTATATGAGTGGAGGCGACATGCACCATGAACACGGCCGGACCTGTGGGAAGACCGCCGCCGGGCTGGTTCAGGGTGTAGTTCTTCCACCTGATGTTCTCGACTGCATGGGTGATGGCACAACCGCCCTGCTGGTACAGCAGGGGCACCCGGTTGGCAAATCTCAGGATGTGTACCCTGTCCTCTTTCCCAAGGCTGCCGCCATAGGAAATGCCTGCCTCTACCAGGAAGGGATGGCCTGTGTGCACCGACGCTGACCGGCTGACAGTAGCTATAAAATCCACGCTGAACTCTTTTTCAAGCCCCTTGTAGATGAGTGACTCGGTGATGGGGGACAGGCAGTCGGTGGGTGGTGCCATGATCTTGACTTTCTTGAAAGCGTCCAGGAGTTTTTTTGAATCCTCCAGTTCAATGGAATGGGGGTCGGTTTCAGTGTCAAGGTGGGCAGCTTTGCATATCCCCTCTGCGGTCTGCAGGCCGATGCGGGAAAAGCTGTATCTTAAAAATGGGGCGAGTTTCTGCCTGTCTGTGTAGCGCAGCATCTTGATAAGCGTGCCCAGTTCGATTCCCTCGGGATGGGGGAGTATTTCCTCTGCCGGTTTGGGCAGGGTGTCCACTGCACGTTCGAATATGATCGTATTGCCGTTAGGTTCCACCAGGGTAAGCCTGGCATGGGTGTTGACGATGGCTGTGCTTTTCAAGTATTCCTGCACGCTCTGCCGGCGTCCCTTCACATACGAGGCTTTCATCTCCATCTCAACACGGGTGCCTCTGGGTCTGTCCCAGTCCACCACCTTGTCCTCAAGTATCTCTGGCTCGTTAGTGCTGGTGTTTATGGTAAGTTCGTAATAATGGGCAGGTTTGTCCCTGTCTATCTTTGATATGATGCGTGTGGGCTTACCTGTAGTGAGCTGGCTGTACAGGACTGCGGCTGATATGCCTATACCCTGCTGTCCCCGGCTCTGCTTGATGGCATGGAAGCGAGAGCCGTACAGGAGCTTGGCAAATGTACTGGGTATCTGTTCCTTGACTATGCCAGGACCATTGTCCTCTATTATAATAGCAACATTATCGCCGCCAGCATCTTCTATGCTGACCATGATGTCAGGCAGTATCCCTGCTTCTTCGCATGCGTCAAGGGAATTGTCCACACCCTCCTTGACCGCTGTTAGCAGGCTGCGGGGTGCGGAGTCAAAACCCAGTATCTGCCTGTTCTTTTCAAAGAATTCTGCGATACTTATGGCACGCTGTTTTTTTGCAAGCTCTTCAGCTATTGGTACTGCCACTGCCACTAATTCATCCATTCTGAAAATAAGAAATTGACATCCATTTTTAAATGACCTACAGTATGGCAGTTATTAAATATTAAATTATTTATTTATTACATTTTACTAAAAATCGATAGGCATCAAAGTTCTGCGCCTACGACTGTCTGGGTGGCGGTGACGTTCTCACTCTCACGTATTGTATCTACCAGTTTGTTCAATGTACTCAAACCTTCTACTTCGCTGATGACTATAAAATCATATTCACCGAACACGTGGTATATTTCCTTGATGCCATCGACATTCAGAAGCTGGTTATATGCAGCCTTCTCCTGGCCCGGTACAACATTGACCATTATCACACCTATTACCATATATTGTCACCCTCCTTTTGATTGGTATCGTCATGCGATTTTCTACTGATAACTAATAGTTTTAATGTGTTTTAAATGTATTGTTCTGGTGTGTGGAGTGGCTGTTTTTACTGTGGGTTCCAATTTCATTATGATGAACAGGATTCCCCATGGGGGGATCAAAGAGACAAGACCTGGACTGTTCAAGCCGTTTGCCGTACATGTGCTTATGCACGAGTATATTCACTCACAGGGATACCTGGATGAGCAGTTGGTGAGGCAGATGGTGTTCGATATCTCAAGAACGGTGATGGGGGACTCGCATTTGGCGACGCAGCTGGCACAGGACCTAACACGATTTATCCCTGACCTGGCATATCCTGATTTTGACTGGAGGCCCAATGATTTTAAGATGGAGCTGGTGGAGGGATTTGACAGGGGGCGCAGTGAGAGGGGTGCCGTTAAAAAGTGGATGTCGTTATCTTATCATTCCATATTTGTCATTTCATCTGCAATCAATTCTGCCTGTTTAAGCACTGTTTCTGTAGCGAGTGCTTGCATATCAGGAGGGTAACCATATTGTCTCAATGTCCGTTTTACAATTACTCTTAATTTTGCCCTGACGTTTTCTTTTATTGTCCAGTCTATTGATGCATTTTGTTTAACTTTTTCAAATAAAACAACTGCTAATTCCCGAAGTGTATCTTTTTGCATCAATTCCCTGGCACTTTCATTATCAGCTATTGCTGTATAGAAAGCATATTCATATTCTGATAAACCCATTTCTTTTGGTTCTTTGTCTATTCTTTTAATTTCTTTGCTGAGTTCAATTAATTCTTCAATTACTTCTGCTGCAGTTATCACCTTATTGTGATATCTCTTGATTGAATCCTCAAGCATTTCCATTAATGTTCTACCTTCCACCAGATTCTTTTTAATCCTTGCTTTTATCTCATCATTGAGTAACTTCTTTAAAACTTCAAGAGCGATATTTTTGTGTTCCATACCCTGGACTTCTAAAAGAAAATCTTCCGAAAGTATCGATATATCTGGTTTTTTGATACCCGCTGCATCGAAAATATCTATCACTTGATCCGATACAAGAGCCTTATCAATTACTTGCCTGATCGTTGTTTCCAGTTCTTCGTCAGTTTTACCTGTACCGGTGCTGTCAAACTTTACCAATCTCACTTTGACCGCCTGGAAAAATGATACTTCCTCTTTCACGTCCATTGCATTTTCGTGCGGAATGGCTATTGAGAAGGCCCGTGAAAGAGCAGTTACTTCATCAATATATCGTTTCTTACCATCTTCAAGGCCTAGTATATGCTCTTGTGCAGCGAGTATTATTGATAATTTCATCGAAGTGTCTGCTGTAAAATATTGGTTATAGGGGAAACCATGATACATTTGAGAAACAATTTCAAGTTTTTCCAGCATCAACACAACCGCCTGCTCTTGCAGAATTGCAGGATCACCTTTTCCCCCACTATCAGAATAAAATGACAGCGCTTCTTTCAGGTCTGATGCAATTCCAAGGTAATCTACAACCAGACCGGCCGGTTTATCTTTGTAAACCCTGTTTACTCGTGCAATTGCCTGCATGAGGGTGTGGCCTTTCATGGCCTTATCGATGTACATGGTGTGTAAAGGAGGAACATCAAAACCCGTAAGCCACATATCGCGAACGATGACCAGTTGCAATTCATCTTCCGGGTCCTTCATCCTTTCTGCCAGTGCTCTTCTTTGTTCTTTTGTTGTATGGTGTTTGGCAATCTTTGGTCCATCAGAAGATGCAGATGTCATTACTACTTTGATAACACCCCTTTTCAGATCATCGCTGTGCCACTTAGGTCTTATTCTAATAATTTCATCATACAGATCAGCGGCAATTCTTCTTGACATTGCCACGATCATTCCCTTACCTTTGATCACTTCCTGGCGTTGCCCGAAATGGGTTACTATGTCCTCTGCAACCTGTCTTATTCGATCTTCGCTTCCAATCAATGCTTCAAGTTGTGTCCATTTTGCCTTGGCCTTCTGGGTTTCTGCGAGGTCTTCTATTTCCAGTTCCCTGTCCAGTTCAGCTACTAATTTTTTGCCTTTCTCGCTGAGAGCGATTTTTGCCAATCTGCTCTCATAATAGATCTTTACTGTTGCCCCGTCCTCAACTGCCTGGGAGATGTCATAAATATCAACATAGTTCCCAAAAACCACTGGTGTGTTCACATCAGTTTTTTCAATTGGTGTACCGGTAAATCCAAGATATGTTGCATTTGGAAGAGCGTCGCGCATATATTTCGCAAACCCATACACAATCTTTTTACCTGTTATGTTTCCATGCTCATCTTTTTCATCAATGGTTTTTGCTTTGAAGCCGTATTGTGTTCTGTGTGCCTCATCTGCAATTACGATGATGTTTTTCCGATTTGAAAGTTGTTCATAAACATTGCCTTCTTCTGGCTGGAATTTCTGGATAGTGGTAAAGACCACGCCTCCGGATGCAACCTTTAACAGTTCTTTTATGTGGTTGCGGTTTTGCGCCTGGATCGGGTCCTGTCGTAGAAGCTGTTTACATGCTGCGAATGTATCGAATAATTGGTCATCAAGGTCGTTTCTGTCTGTGATGACCAGTATGGTTGGATTGTCCAGGACGAGAACAATCTTACCAGTGAAAAATACCATGGACAATGATTTTCCACTTCCCTGCGTATGCCAGACCACTCCGCCTTTACGGTCTCCGACTGGTTGTTGTTTTACACCGGCCAGGCTATAATTTTCTGGCGGTTCCATTGTACCGCCTGTTATTATACCATCTGTCATTATGCCACCCGGCAAGGCGTCTGCATCAACATCCATAGAAGATATGTATCCTGTGGCTCTTAATGTAGATTCTACCGCTCTGTTTACTGCGTAATATTGATGATAGGCAGCCAGTTTCTTTACTGTTTGTATGGTGATGATGCCGCTCTTAGGGTCTTCTTTTTTAGATTTTTCAAATACGATGAAATGGCGTATCAGGTCTGGTAAGTTTTCCGTATTAAGCATTCCTTTGATCAAGGTTTCCAGTTGCCCGACCAGATGTGATGCCTCGGTTTTACCGTCTGAGGATTTCCATGCCATAAAGCGGCTGAATTCAGAAGAGAGTGTCCCCGCCTTTGCCTCCAGGCCGTCTGATATGAGGATGAAACAGTTGTACGTAAAAAGACTGGGTATTGCCTGTTTGTAGGTCTGGATCTGCCTGAAAGCGGAATTTACGGTTGCGTTTTCATCGGCAGGGTTCTTAAGTTCTATAACAACCAGGGGCAGCCCGTTCACAAAAAGAATCACATCAGGGCGCTTGTTTATATTATTTTCAATGACAGTAAATTGATTTGTAATAAGGAATTCGTTGTTTTCGGGATTGTTAAAATCAACCAGCCAAACGATATCGCCCCTGTCGGCTCCGTCCTTTTGGTAGCTCACCTTTATTCCTTCTGTGAGCATCCTGTGAAACGCTTCGTTGTTGGCGATGAGTTCAGGGGAATTCAGGCGCTGTATCTGCTTGATGGCATCTTCCCTGGCATCGGCTGGAATAGCTGGGTTGATCCTACCAACGGCTCTTCGCAGGCGTTCCAGTAATAGAACATCTTCAAAGGAGTCTCTTTCGGGGTTCTCTCCATCAGGGGCAATGTCGGGAGCGTAGATGTACCGATATCCCTGTTTTTCGAGAAGTTTGATCGCTAATTCCTCTATTGCGGATTCGGTGATCTTATTTGTAGTCATCCTTACCCTCCCTAAGGCGCCATACTTCTTTGTCAAAATCGGAAATATAATTTTCATCCTGAATTTTCTTGAATGTTTCGTATTCTTTGCTTGCCAGAGCCAGAGCAACTTCATGACTGATCTGTCCGGCATTGGTGAGTATTTCGTATTCACTGAACTTCAGGAATGCATTCAGTTTTTCAATCCAGTCTTTCATGTACATTGGCTTATTACGAACCGCCTGTAATTCCGCATAGTCAAGATACATCGTGACTATACGGTTCAAATGATCAAGTTCTGTTTTGTCCAGATAGTTTTTTGCTATGGCAACATCACCTGGCATGATCTTACCATCCGGTCCTTTTCGCCATGATGTCAATCCCATATTTGGCTTGTCGCTCCTGGCTCGTTCGGCTACAATTTCCGCAGCGGTCTGTCCGGTAATGGCAAAGTGCAATTTGTTCTGTACCGTCGCAAAGAACTGTTTGGTATCCTCTGCTTTTGGTGCATAGTCAATAGAAGTAGCGTAAATATCGGTAATTTTCTGATACAACATCCGCTCACTGGAACGGATATCCCGGATCTCTTCGAGTAAGTCATCGAAATATCGCGTACTGAAACGGGATCCATATTTGAATCGGTCGCTGTCAATCGTAAAGCCTTTATGGATATATTGTTGAAGAATTGAAATTGCCCATTGACGGAACTGTGTGCCGCGTTCTGAGTTAACCCTGTATCCCACTGCGATAATTGCTTCAAGCGAATAACACCTTATAGTACGGGTAACTTCGCGATTACCTTCAATTTGAACTGTCGAGTAATCCTCAATAGTTGCCGATTTATCAAGTTCATTCTCATCATATATTTTTTTTAGGTGCAATGAGATATTGCCTACGCTGCATCCGAATAACTCTGCCATTCGCTTTTGCGGAAGCCAGATGTTTTCATTTGCGTATAGCACCTCAATGTTTATTTTTCCATCAGGAGCTTGATAAACGGTAATTTGATTGTCGGGCAATTTTTTATTTGTAGTCATATTTACCCTCCCTAATGCGCCACACCTCTTTGTCAAAATCGGAAATGTAATTTTCATCCTGAATTACCCGATATTCTTCGTATTCCTGCCCGGCTTTCAGCTTCGCTTCCAGTGCGCTGACTTTACCTTTATCCTGTAGTATCGGGTAACTGGATAATTCCAGGAAACTATGGAGAAATTGACCCCAGTCCTGCATTTTCATAAGAATCTGTCGCTGTGCCCGGTTTTCCGCTAAATCGAGATATGCGGAGATGATCTGGTTCAGTTCCTTGATGTGGGCTTCGCCCAGGTAATTTTTAGCAATGGAAACATCTGACTTCATTATTTTCCCATCCTGCGCATGCTTCCAGTTTGTCAATCCCATGTGGAGCTTTGTTGCATCTACTGAATCATAAATGATCTCTGCCGCTGTTTTTCCGGTGATCGCCCAGTGAAGTTTGTTCTGGACTGTTGCGAAAAACTCCTTTGTTATTGGGGAGTTTTTGTCATAATCGGCAGCAAGGGCGTAGATGTCAGTGATCTTTTGGTAAAACCGCCGCTCGCTTGCGCGGATCTCCCGAATGCGCTCAAGGAGTTCTTCGAAATAGTCCTTGCCGAATAGTTTTCCCTGTTTGAGGCGTTCATCATCCAGTATGAATCCTTTGATGATGTACTCTTTCAGGGTTTTGGTTGCCCAGATGCGGAACTGGGTGGCCTGGTAGGAGTTGACGCGGTAGCCGACTGAGATAATGGCATCGAGGTTGTAGAACTCCATTTTCCGCTTGACCTTCCTATTACCCTCTTTTTGAACTGTTTCCAAAATGGAAATAGTTGACTCTTTTCTCAACTCCCCTGTTTCATAGATGTTTGCCAGATGCTTGCTGATGGCAGGTACCCTTACTCCAAACAATCCGGCCATGGCTTTCTGGGTGAGCCAAACGGTTTCATCCTTCAATGCAACTTCTACATTCACATCCCCATCATTTCCGGTGTAGAGAATAAAATTGGATTGATTTTCAGGGAGTTTATTTTTATTCATGACTGTTTATCTCCATTTAGTTTGCTGGCGAAGGCGTAGGAGTGTTGGTACCCCTGTTTTTCATGGAGTTCGATTTCGTTTTCGGATTCGGTGATTTTTACTTATCATGTTTTCTCAATAACCGTGGATTTAAAGTCAAAATTTCCAGATCAGAGTCTGCAAAATCCTTGTCGTTTGTCAGTAGAACAAAACGATGATCTTTGCAGATTGCTGCAATCCCTTTATCAGAAAAATCCAAAGAATCAACGTGCAGAAAATTCTCAATATCAAGTTTTGTAAATACTTTACCTACAATGTTGAATTTGTGGACAATATTTTTGTTAACTATCTGGTAAACATCATTAATAGCATCTTGTCCATCCTGGCAATCCCGATATCTCTTGAATGATAATTTTCTTCTAAAAATATTATTCTCCA
>Ga0255452_1016_pt1 | contig 21473 bp, 19 predicted proteins | sample ANMaggQLBNCT01D9_FD_182652 | JGI IMG/M metagenome (GOLD analysis project Ga0255452, IMG submission 182652) | Sediment cell enrichment communities from methane seep in Santa Monica Basin, California, United Staets - ANME aggregate JGI... | ecosystem: Environmental > Aquatic > Marine > Cold seeps >...
TTTGGTGATATCTGAACGCCGCCACTTAAATTCACAGAAAGATTATCTGTCACCGGATAGCGAACTCCAAGTTCGCCAAGATAATTTACTTCAGTTGTACTATAAACGCCAGCTTCGTTGTTCGGTAATTTTACTCCTCCCTCACCTTTTGGATCAAACGAAAAACTTGCTATCCCTGCAAAGAGATATGGAAAGACAATATCTTTTATGCTCAAATCAAAAATAACTCCCGCACCAATTGTTGTGAAGCCCGTCCGAAATTCCTGCGGATCGAGACTTGAATCGCTTCCCTTTAAAAACCCAGCATTACCAAATGCCCTGAAGCCAAAACCACTTTTAGTCCAGGCAGGGAAAAAGTATTCAAGCATAATTCTTCCTACATAATCAACACCAAGTCCACTATAATCTGTGCTTGCAAATGTTGCTCCACCTTCAAGTGAAAAAACAACAGTGCCAGAGAATGGGTTGAATCTTTGTGTCCTGGCAGTTTGCGAGTAATTAAATGAAGTTAAAAGTAATGCAATTAGAAAAATGGTGAAGGTCAATTTCATCAATAATTATCCGTTAAAGTTGATTTTAATTAGACAAATTTAAAGGTAAATGGAGTAGTAAAAAAGTTGATGGCTGATTACGGTTCTACTAAAATCCTCTTCTGAGCACCTTCTCCATATCAGATTTTATCATCAGCTTAACGAGGTCTTCAAACTTGGTTTTTGCTTTCCAGCCGAGATCTTTTTTTGCTTTTGATGGATCGCCGATCAGCAAATCAACTTCCGTTGGTCGATAGTAGACAGGATCAATTGCAATCAGCGTATTCCCTTTTTTTAGCTTCGTCGTAAAATCTTTTATGAATGATTTTTTGTTTGCAGAGTAGCTAATGAGTTTCTTTGCTTTATCCAGATTGATTGATTTGATAACACCTTTTTCATTTTTTTCTTTGCCTTTCCATTCCAACTCAATTCCAAGATTTCTGAAAGCCAGTTCAGCAAACACACGAACTGTTTTAGTTTCACCTGTTGCAAGAACAAAATCATCCGCTACTTTGTGCTGAAGTATTCTCCACATTCCCTCACAATATTCTGGAGCAAAACCCCAATCTCTTTTTGCATTAAGATTTCCTAATGTCAACTCTTTCTGTAATCCTGCAACAAAGCGAGAAGCCGCCCGAGTTATTTTTCTGCTTACAAAAGTTTCCCCTCTTCTCGGTGATTCGTGATTGAAAAGAATTCCGTTTGAAGCAAAAATGTTGTAAGCTTCGCGGTAATTTACGATAATCCAGTATCCATAAAGCTTTGCAACTCCATACGGAGAGCGAGGATAAAAAGGTGTTTTTTCATTTTGTGGAACTTCTTGAGCTTTGCCGTACAATTCACTTGTCGATGCCTGATAGAATTTTACTTTTTTCAATCCAACTTCACGGATAGCATCTAAAAATCTTAGTGTCCCGAGGGCATCAACCTGTGCCGTATAATCAGGAACCTGGAAAGAAACTTTAACATGACTTTGTGCTGCGAGATTATATATTTCATCGGGTTCAATTTTTTCGAGAAGACGATTGAGGTTGCTCGTGTCAACAAGATCACCATAATGCAGAAACATTTTCTTATTCAAAATTTTAGAGTCATTGTAAAGATGATCTATCCTTCCGGTATTAAAAGAACTGCTTCTCCTGATAATTCCGTGAACTTCATATTCTTTCTCAAGAAGTATTTCAGTCAAATAACTTCCGTCCTGTCCGGTGATACCGGTGATTAATGCTTTTTTCATTTCTCCACCCGAGAATATTTTTTCTTAAAATGTTCATAAGTTTTTTTAATTCCGTCACGCAGCTCAGTGTTATGTTTCCAGCCGAGAAAATTTATTCTCGATACATCAAGCAACTTGCGGGGAGTGCCGTCTGGTTTTGTAGAATCGTGAACTATCTTTCCATTAAAACCTATAATCTCAGCAATCAATTTAGCTAATCCATCAATTGAAATATCTTTCCCTGTTCCAATATTGAGATGCGATATTCCTTTTTCGTAAAGGTCGCTCGCATCAACATTCTCTAATAAAAATACCATTGCATCAGCAAGGTCTTCAACAAAAAGAAATTCGCGAAGAGGTTTCCCCGTTCCCCAGATAACAACTTCTTTATCATTTTTTTCTTTTGCTTCGTGAAATTTTCTTACAAATGCTGGAAGAACGTGAGAAGTTTCTAAATTAAAATTATCGTTCCGTCCGTAAAGATTTGTCGGCATCACAGAGAAAAAGTTAGATCCATACTGCCTGTAATAATTTTCAGATAGTTTTATTCCAGCAATCTTGGCAATTGCATATGGTTCGTTTGTGAATTCAAGAAAATCAGAAAGAAGATATTCCTCCTTCAATGGCTGTAGAGCCAGTTTAGGATAGATGCACGAACTGCCGAGGAAGATAAGTTTTTCTACTCCAGCTTTATACGCATTGTGAATTATATTTGCTTCGATCATCAGGTTATCGTAAATAAATTCAGCACGGTATGTGTTGTTAGCGAGAATTCCTCCGACTTTAGCTGCAGCAACTATTACAATTTCCGGTTTCTCAGCAACAAAGAATTTTTCTACATCGTCCTGCCTGATTAAATCAAGTCCGGGATAGTTTTTTAGGATGAGATTTTTATATCCCTTATTCTTCAGTTCGCTTGTAATTGCAGAACCAACCATTCCGGTATGTCCGGCAATATAAATTTTCTTATTCAGATATTTTGTTTGATCAGTCATTTACCTTCTTAATTATAAACCATAATAAACAGCAACATAAAATTGTTGAAGTGTTTCATCAACAAAACTTAAATCTTCCTGCTGCTTTGAAATATTCTGATATTGGTAACGTAAACGAAAATAAAGATTATGAATAATCTCATATCTTGCTTCACCTCCAAGATAGAAATAGTTCGTCCTTAAACCAGCAAGAAAAGGTGGCTGAGGTTGATCGAACTGATAATCAACATTCTGTTCTTCTCCCTGCCGGATATACATTGTCCAGATGATCGCTTCCAATCCTCTCAAAAATCTATAACTGGCTGAAGCATAGATCTGATCAGCATTATCACCCATCCAATGACCCATTACATATGATGCACTTGTATAAGTTGTTGTGCTGATATAATGCCTGTAAACGTAAGGATAAATTTTAGAGTACTCAAGCTTTAACGTAAGATTGTCTATTGGTAAATCAGTTACTGAACCTCCGAGAGTAAACCCAACCTGATTTCTCTGGCTATAAGAATCAAACAACCCATTCAATGTTATTTCATCAATAATGAGTGAACCATATAAATGTGTGTTCTTGATATGTCCTTTAGAACTTATTGATCCAAAAAATTGTACATTGCTTCCTGCTGAGTTATATTGCCTGCTCAAGTAGTGATCTGCCAGCCGGAAAAATGTTATAGGAATAAGATATAGATATTCAAGCTCGTCAGAATAAATAATTGATTCGCCGATAGCTATATCCAATCCTCTTGTAGGTCGAATTGTAAGTGTATGAGATGCAAGAAATTTATCACGGTACTCAAATCTTAGATCTCCATGTTCAGTATAATAAAAACTCGAAGAATCAATTACATCTGATGACAGCCACGCGTGAAAATAATTAAAGCTGAGCCATTTAATGGGATTAATATCAAGCCGGATTAACGGAAACGATGGTGCTTTTTGTGACATAACAATTAAGCCGTTATCACCATAACCCCACTCAATAAATTCTTTTCCAATAGCAAGACTTCCCCATTTCCAATCCGTTGCAAGCATCATTTTTGCTTCACTGTATTCCATTTTATCTTCGGAATAGCCATAATAGTTTTCACTGGTTCTTGCATTGACACCAGTCTCAGGTGTAAATCTTTTTGTTTTATCTATTGTGTTTCCGCTTTCGGTGTTGTCCCTGAAATCAAAACTGAATCCAAGAACATCGTATATATATCCGTACGAATAAAATCCATTCCAGAAGTGTGTTACCATTTCGCTTTTAATAGAACCAACCTCAACACCAAGTATCGGATCGAAGTTAAGCTTAAAACCATCTCCCCCATAACTAAAGACTCTCCATCTGCCAGCAGGATCATCATTAAACCATTCCATATATTCTGTTTCCTTATTATTTCCCTCGATGTACCATTCTTCGAAATAATAACTTTCCAGAAAAAATTTAAGTTCTTCTCTTTCAAGTGAAGTAAGTTGTGAAGAAAGAGAATCAGTTTCCAGCAGCTTTTCAGCAATATACATTTTGGGTAATGGTCTGATAAGATCATCAAGCTCAATAATACCCTTTTGACTAACCCTTCTGAGGAAATTATAAACATCATTGTATAGCGGTTCGTAAACAAGTTGTGCGTGTAAATTGGCACTTACGCTCAAATATATCAACGCAAAGAAAAATAATTTCAGAAAGGTAACTTTCTGCAACACTTCATCAACCCCGTATAAATTCTTTAATTTTATGAACAACAAATTCCTGCTGCTCCTTGGTTAATTCCGGATAAACAGGTAATGCAAGAGACGTTAGGCTTGCTTTTTCAGCTTCCGGAAAATCTCCCGTCTTATAATTCAGATTTACAAAACATTCCTGTTGATGAAACGGTACCGGATAATAAATTTCATTTCCTATTTCATTTTCTGTGAGGAATTTTTTCAATTCATCTCTTTTCTGAATTCTAATTATATATTGATTATAAATATGATAATTTTTTACGTTTGGTAGATTTTTATAAACTGGCTTTGGAAGCAGCACTGGATTTCTCTCATCAAAGTTTATTTCCCCAGTATCTTCAGCTAAACCAGATTTGATAAAAAGTTCATTATAGTAATCGGCATTAGCTCTTCTTTTCTCAGACCACTTATCAAGATGAGGAAGTTTTACTCTAAGAACTGCAGACTGCAAAGCATCTATTCTAAAATTTCCACCGATAACTTTATGATAATATTTTTGCTCACCACCGTGAACTCTTTTAATACGAAGCATATGTGCCAATTCATCATTATTCGTGGTTACAAGTCCACCATCACCATAACCACCAAGGTTCTTGCTTGGGAAAAATGAAAAGCAGCCGATATCTCCAATCGTTCCAACACATTTTCCATCTTTATATTCGGTGCCAATTGCTTGTGCTGCATCTTCAATAACAAAAATATTTTTCTCCTTTGCAATCTTCATTATTGATTCCATCTCAGCGCTCTGTCCATAAAGATGAACCGGAATAATTGCTTTTGTTTTTGCGGTTATTTTCTTTTTAACGTCCTCTGGATCAATATTAAAATTAATCGGATCAATTTCTGTAAATACCGGTGTCGCATTCAATCTTGAAACAACACCTGCGGTAGCAAAAAATGAATAAGTTGGTAATATCACTTCATCACCGGGTTTTATATCAATTGCCATTAATGCAAGCAGAAGAGCATCTGTGCCCGATGATACTCCGATTGCATATTTGCAGCCAAGGTAATCACAAAATTCTTTTTCCATTTTTTCAACTTCGGGACCAAGAATAAAATATTGTGACTCAGCAACACGAAGGATAGCTTCATCAAGTTCTTTTTTTAATGAGAGATATTGAGGTTTTAAATCGAGCAGAGGGACTTTCATAAAATTTTCCGGGTCTTTAGTTATAAAATTATTAGAATTAAAAATTGTTATTATTAATTTGGATTACTCTTTAATAAATACAAAATCTTTTGCAATGTCTTTAAAATTCGCAGCTTGCAAATCTTTTTCTGAAACAATTGGACTTTCAATTTTCCAGTCAATTTTCAAATCAGTATCATTAAAGATGATACTTCTTTCGTGAGCTTTGCTGTAATAGTTTGTACATTTATAAGAAAAGATTGCTTCATCGGATAAAACGGAAAAGCCGTGTGCAAAACCTATTGGGATCCAAAGTTGAGATTTGGTTTTTGAATTCAAGATTAAAGAAAAATGTTTCTCAAATGTTGGTGAATTGAATCTTATGTCAACGGCAACATCAAGTACTTCACCTTCAATTACCTGGCAAAGTTTTCCCTGAGCTTTTCCCCCAACCTGGTAATGAAGTCCTCTTACAGTACCTTTGCTCGACTTCGAGATATTATCCTGAATGAAATCATCAGGAATTCCAAACCCCTCATATCTATTCTTGTTGTAAGATTCAAAAAAATATCCCCGGGAATCATTAAAAACATCCGGCTGAACTATAAGTAATCCAGGAATTTCTGTTTTCGTAACTTTCAATTAAATCTCTGCCAATACTTTTTCAAGATATTCTCTGTATAGTGATTTTGGGATTTCACCAACCAATTTTGTAAACTGTTTTTTATCAATGAAGCCACGGAGATAAGCTATCTCTTCTATGCAGGCTACTTTGAGTCCTTGTCTGTCCTCAATAACTCCAAAGAAATTAGAAGCAGCAAGCAAAGCTTCAGGTGTTCCTGTATCGAGCCATGCTACTCCTCTTCCAATTTTTTCAACGCGAAGTTCGCCTAATTCAAGGTAAGCTTTATTAACATCTGTAATTTCCAGTTCACCTCTTGCTGACGGCTTAAGATTTTTTGATATTTCAATTACACGATTGTCATAAATATATAATCCGGGTACGGCATATTGAGATTTAGGTTTGGAGGGTTTCTCTTCAATTGAAAGAACTTTACCACTCTGGCCAAATTCAACTATACCATATCTTTCCGGATCGTGTACTTTGTAACCAAAAATAGTTGCACCTTTTTCAGTTTTAAGCGCTTTGTAAAAAAACTCAAGATTTCCATAGAAGATATTATCACCGAGAACGAGACAACTAATATCTGAACCGATAAATTCTTCACCTAAAATAAAAGCCTGTGCAATTCCTTTTGGTTCGGGTTGAATTACATATTGGAAATTTATTCCAATATTGGAACCATCACCAAAAAGTTTTTGATACAATGGAATTGTCTCTGCATTTGATAATATTAATACATCTCTTATTCCACCAAGCATTAAAATCGAGAGTGGATAGTAAATGAGAGGTTTATCATAAATAAGTGCAAGCTGTTTACTATAAACTTTGGTAATTGGATAAAGTCTGGAACCAGAACCGCCTGCAAGTATTATTCCCTTCATATTTCACTTTATTTTACTGATTATTAAGAAAATCTATCGTGCAGGAGCAAATATAAAAATAAACTTAATTGTTTTAAGCATTCTTCTAATTACCTCTAAAGAATGGTTCCCCTTAGTACAATAAGAGCAACTGTAAAATAGATAATCAATCCCGATACGTCAACAATTGTAGTTACTAAAGGACCGGATGAAGTTGCAGGATCCGCACCAAACTTCTTCAGAACAAAAGGCAGCATTGATCCCGACAATGTTCCCCACATTACAATCCCAATTATTGAAATAAAGACAGTGAGCCCGATTAAAACCCAGTATTCACCAAGGGAAGCTGTAACACCAGATAAGATACCAACTTCTATAAATCCAATACCACCAAGAATTAATCCGAGCACTAAACCAGATAATATTTCCCTTCGCATTATTAACCACCAGTCGCTTAATTTTATTTCGCCTAACGCCATTGCCCTGATTACAAGAGTAGCCGCTTGCGAACCGGAATTACCACCGCTTGAAATAATAAGGGGTATAAAAATCGTTAAGGCTATTGCTCTACCCAGATGGTCTTCAAAAAATCCTAATACAAAAGCAGTAAGTATTTGAGCAATAAAAAGTATAGTAAGCCAAAAAGCACGCTTCTTTATAATCACTGCTAACGGAATCGTAGGATATGGTTCATCAAGGACTTCTACTGCCGCTAACTTCTGAATATCCTCTGTAGCTTCTTCCTCAGCTACATCAAGTACGTCATCGACTGTTACGATTCCAATTAAAATTCCGTGACTATCAATTACTGGTAATACCACTCGATCATATTTTTTGAAGATCTCAACAGCATTTTCCTGATCATCATGAACATTCAGTGCAACAAAATTTGCATCCATTAAATCGCTGATATATTTATCGAGAGGCGAGAGTATTATTTCTCTTATTTTGATATCATCAATTAATTTTCCCTTTTCATCAATAACATAGATTACATTCAAAGTTTCACTATCAGCACCAAATTTGCGAATATGTTCAAGAGTTTCTGAAACAGTCCAATTCTGCTTTACAGCTATGTAATCAGGTGTCATTAGTCGCCCGACACTGTTCTCAGGATAACCCAACAATGTTCGAGCAATTTTTCTTTCTTCTGCGGACAATAACTGAATTAATCGTTTTGCAGAAGTGCCTGGTAATTCTTCTAATAATGCAGTTCTATCATCAGGCGACATATCATTCAGTATTGTTGCAACTTCTTCGTTGCCCATTGCTTTTAGCAATTCTTCCTGGGTTTCAAACTCCAGATGTTCAAAAGTATCGGTTGCAAGATCAACAGATAGAACACGGAAGACTATAACTTTATCTTGTTCAGGAAGATCAACTATAAGGTCGGCAATATCGGCTGGCGTCCAATCGCTGAGGATTTCCTTTAATATACTTAATTGCCTCTCAGCAATAAGAGATTCTATTTCGGGCATAAGCAATTTGCTGAGCATTGGAAATTCCTCCCGAGTGTTAATATTGAGTGTTTTCTACATTCTATAAAAATAGATTTGATTCGGCACAAAAATATGCTGTTAATCAAGTAAAAACAATTTTATCAAACAAATCAATCAGTAAAAATCTTCCAGACTTATTATTTAAATTTGGTTAACTAATTTGCAGAAAATGAATCTCATAATAGATGAAAATATTGCTTTTGCTGAAGAGGCTTTTTCACACCTTGGAATTACAAGGTTGGTGGATGGTCGTTCTCTAACAAATAAGGATGTTAAAGATGCGAATATTCTAATTGTCCGCTCTATCACAAATGTTACTGACGGTTTGCTAAAGAATAGTAAAGTAAAGTTTGTTGGAACAGCGACAATCGGTACAGACCACATTGACCTCAACTATCTAAGTAAGCAGAATATTCAGTTTACTGATGCAAAAGGTTGTAATGCTGATTCAGTTGCAGAATATGTGTTTACAGCTTTGTTAAAAATTGCATCAGATAAACATATTTCATTGAAGGGAAAAACAATCGGTGTTGTTGGTGTTGGAAATATAGGGAGCAGAGTCTCACGGCTTGCTGAATCATTAGGAATGAAAGTTTTGCAAAATGATCCTCCACTTAAGAGGATAAATAAAGATGAAAAATTTCTAAGCCTCGAAGAAACTTTACAGGCTGATATTATAACACTCCACGTTCCAATGTCATTTGAGGGTATTGACAAAACATTTCATCTTTTAAATGAAGATAATTTGAAAAGGATTAACAATGGAACAATATTAATTAATACATCCCGCGGTGCTGTGATTGACAATGCTACTCTTTTAAAAGAATCAATCATAAGAAAGTTTGAGCTGGTTCTCGATGTTTGGGAAGATGAGCCATCAATAAACACTAAACTTCTTGCTAAAACGAAAATTGCGACTCCACATATTGGAGGTTACTCATTCGAAGGAAAAGTAAATGGCACAAAAACGATTTACAATTCAATGTGTAAATTTCTTAACATCAAACCAATTTGGCAACCAATTCTCCCAGAGATTGAAAACAAAGGAATGAGATTATCTGAAGGCAAATCTGATGAGGAAAAACTTTACAAACTATTCTCTTCAATTTATAATATTGAAAGGGATGATGAGGTTATGAGGAATATCTTAACCTATGAACCGAATGAGCAACCGGGATATTTTGATTTAATGCGAAAAAAGTATCCGCTCAGAAGAGAATTCAGCAATTATACTATATACATTTCTGAAAACGAAGCACACCTGAGATCAATACTTGAAAGCTTCTGCTTTAAGGTCGAAATAAATTAATCTTCTTCTTCCAATTTAAATTCAATTGAAATTTCCATTTCTACTTTTACTTTTTGTCCTCTGATTAGACCCGGTTTGAACCGATGATATAATATTGATGTTCTCACTGCTTCATCACAACCATAACCTATTCCTTCAATAACCTGAACATCAAGCACTTCTCCATCCCTATCTACAAATACCAAAACCTTCACCGTGCCTTCAATTTCTTCATCTTTTGCCTCATAAGGGTAACCTATTTTTTTATACAGGGCTTCCATTCCTCCATAGGGTTCCGGCATCACTTCAACAGTTTTATAAAATGCCGGGTCATCTTCATAATTTTTTTCTTCTTCAATAACCGGTGGTAATGGATCGTTGTTATTCTGTTTTTTCTTTTTCTGTTTTGTCGGAGGATTAACAGCAATAATATCTTTTGTTATTTCTTCATCTTTGGGTCCGGAATCAAGCACAATTTTATCAACTACTAGAATTCCTTCCTCATAGTAAATATCATCAATATATTTACCGGTACTATCAAATAATGATGTTGGGCCCTCTCTTTTTCCATTTTCAATAGAAAACATTTCTTGTAATACACCATTGTGATTATATTTTCGCACAAGACCTTCAACGCGCCCGTTAGCGTAAGAAAGCTCTTCCTTAATATTTCCGTTTTCCCAAAAAAAACGTGCATCGCCGTCGCGAAAATTATCTCGTACGTGAATGATTGACTCAATCTTCCCATTGTTGTAATAAGAGGTGACGGAGTCTGGTTGAGCGACCGACTCAATAGTCAGCATTAAAAATGATATGAAAATTACTCTGAGCATTATCTCCTTATTCTTTTTTCATTTTAAAGATACAATTTAGTCGTGAGTTATAAGAGGCATTAAGATTGCAACGAGAAAGATGACGATTGCAATTCCGAGAAATATATATCCAACTAAATAATCATATTCAAGAATTCCAATTTCACCAAGAAGATAATGCCAGTCATGGTAGACTTTATTTCCACCAAGTAGTGGAAGTTTTCTTGCTTGAGCATCGGCAGAATAAACACTGATGTTAATAAAATTTTGCCCGAGCCAAAGTAGCCCAAATTGAACTCCTGTTCTATAATTATTCCGGAAAAAGTAAGCAGCAATTATTGATGGAAGAATAATCTGCATCAAAGTTCCACCGAGAGTATAAATGTACTTTCCAAATAACATAAAGAAAAAGTGTCCTGCCTCATGGATTACTAGGTCAATATTATCAAGCAATCCGAATTCACCTCGATTCAACACCCAGTAAGTTGCAATCGGTAAAATAATTATTGATGGAATCCAGCGTTTAATATTATCCCAAGCAGAATATGGTTTTGCTTTCTTTAAGCTTTGTTTTGATTCCGTAGTATTTTCTTTATCAGTTAGCATTGTTTATATTACAATCACTCTTTAACTTCGCAACCAAATTTAAAACTAATCAAACCTGTATCAAACAATTCAAAGGAGGAAAAATGTCAAAACTAATTCATCTGTCAGTTGTACTTATTTTTATTTTATCGTTAAGTGCACTTGGACAGCAGATAAGAACACCACGCCCAAGTCCTGATGCAACTGTAACTCAAATCGTAGGTGTCACGGAAGTTAAAATCGATTATAGTTCACCTGGAGTAAAAGGAAGGCAAATCTGGGGTGAACTTGTCCCTTATGACGAAGTATGGCGAACTGGTGCTAATGAAGTTACTTCCATCACTTTCAGTGATGCTGTAAAAATTAATGGTAATGAATTACCTGCAGGAACTTATGGAATCCATACAATCCCCGGAGAAAGCGAATGGGAAATAATTTTTAGCAAGGATACTGAAATAAACAGCGGCTCAAACTATGACGTTGCTAAAGATGCACTGCGAATTAAAGTCAAACCTGAAGAACATCATTTAATGGAGAGAATGACTTTTATGTTTACAGACGTGACGGATAATTCAGTAAATGCAAACCTTATATGGGATAAGTTAAAAGTTTCTTTCAAGATTGAAACTAACACTAATGAAATTTTTCTTTCCAACGCACGAAAGGAGTTGAGTTGGTCTCCAACTTTTCAAGCAGCACAATATTGTTTAACCGCCAATATAAATCTTGAGGAAGCATTAAGTTGGATAGAGGCTTCTTGTTTAGTGAACGAAGTTTACTGGAACACAAGAGTTAAAGCTCAGCTTCAGTACAAACTTGGAATGAAGGATGAAGCAATTTCAACTATGGAAAAGGCAATTGACCTTGGAAGTAAAATGGAAAGCGCTCCATTCGATTATGATAATATGAAAAAGATGTTTGCTGAGTGGAAGATGTAACATTTTATTAGTCATTCTTGAGGAGCGGAGTGATCAAAGAAGCTGAGATTCTTCACTTCGCTCAGAATAACATATTATTAATATTTAACCATGAAAAGTATTTCTTTTATTTTTATTTTTTCTGCGTTCATCTGAACAACAGAATCTGCAACCTCGGGTCTGATGCTATCACCTTTTATTTAAACATAATTAAAATTTTTCACGACAAACTTTTAACAAATCTTATTTCAAAAATAATTTGTGTCATTCAAAACAAATAGAGCAATAGGAGAGGCAGAATAATTTTCTGGATATTATACTTAAAATTTTAGCGATTGATATGTAAAGCTGCTTTTTGCAGATGGCAAGTTCTTACTTGAAAGTCCTGGTTCTGAGGGAGAATATTTAATTTGAAAGTTTCTTACACTTCATTCAACATGAGTTGTTTATTTTCAGTTGTAACTTTTATTAATTTTTTCTCAAAAATAACAGAGAATAGTGAACCTTTATTCTTTTCGCTTTGAACTGAAATAATTCCTTTATTGAGAGTAACATATTCCTTCACCAATGCAAGACCTAATCCGTTTCCTTCGTATTTCCTAGTTTGTCCGGCATCTTCCTGCGAGAAAGGTGTGAAAAGATTTTTAATGTACTTTTCGGACATTCCGATACCCGTATCTTCAATATTCACTATCACTCTATTGTCTTCATAATCATCAATTGTAATGCTCACTTGTCCACGTTGGGTGTATTTAACTGCATTTCCAATTAGATTCTGAAATACCTGTCCTATTGTGTATCTGTCGGCTGATATATCCGAGCTTGATGAATTATTAGTAAAAAATATCTCCAATCCTTTTTCTTTGCCGAGGCTAGTAAACTCTGTTGTAAGGCTTTTTAAGTCTTCAGCCAGATTGAACTTCTCATATTTTGCCCTATAGTTACCACTCTGCATGGCTGACATTGATAAAATCATATCGATCGTTCTTAGCAACCTCTTGCCAGCATTATCCACAGCGTGTAAAATGGAAACCATCTCAGTATCTTTCGTTCCAATTTCATCAGCAATAATTGGAATTGATGGAAGAATAACATTTAGTGGTGTTCTTATTTCATGTGACATCTGAGCAAGAAAAGCACTTTTAAGTTTGTCAGATTCTTTGGCTTTATCAAGAGCTGTCTCTAATTCAGCATGTACTCTTTTAATTTGTGTAATATCAAGCACCTGTAAAAGAGTACTAATTACCTCTTCGTTTTCGTCATTAATACGGACTGACTTTATAAGTGCAAAAAGTTTCCGTCCATTTCTTTTTGTCAGCTTACATTCGAGATCAAGGCTCTCACTTTCCATAATCAATTGATAAGTAGATTTGAGATTGCCGTTTGAATTATCTTCAAAAATGTTTTTTATATTCGTTCTAACTATTTCTAAATCATCATATCCAACTGTATCGCAGAATGCTTTATTAGATTTAATTACTTTTCCTTCCTTGGAAACAATCAACATCCCAATCGGTGCGCTCTCGAATAGTAATTTAAACATCTCCTCAGTTTTCTTTAAGAAAGATTCAGCTTTTTTCCTGCCGTTTATCTCAATATCAAGCTCATGAATTTTTTCACGAAATGAATCTTGAAGTCGTTCATTCAGAGTACTCACTTCAGTTGATGATTTATCCAGTTCATTGAGGATATTATAAATCTTTTGTGCCAGCAAACCAATTTCGTTGTTTTTAAATTTTGCTAATAAAATTTTTTGTTCTTTAATATCTGATTTGCTCAATGCGGAGATTAGTTTTGTTATCGGACGGAAGGAAATTGAACTAAGGAAGTAGGTAAATACCATGCCTCCTAATAATATGAGCAAACTGAAAAGTGCCGTTAAGTATGTTTTTTTCTTAAGATCTGTAGCTACCAAACCGGCCTTTAGTCCGAGATACACTTTGCCTATACTATTATTGCTGAGCCTTACTGGTAATACTACTCTGTAGACGGTTTCATCAAACGAAATATTATCATTATTACTTGCAGCGACATATAAATAGTTTTCAGCTACATCTAAATTTATAGCATCGAGGAAGCTGCCATGTTCATCTTCAATAACCAAGTAGACCACATCATTAAGCATCATAAGCTGAATAAGCTGAGTTTTATCCTCAATATTGGTATCTGTGTCAAAGCGATAAATATCTTGCTCAAGAAATTTTGCAAAGATTTCAGATTTAAATGTGAATTTATCTAAAACCTCTTCTTCAAATTTTTGACTGAAATAACCGTAAATGAATACAGTTATCAGAATAAAGAAAACTGCAAACTGAATTGTGAGGCTGAACTGTATTTTTTGAGGTTTGTAAATCATAATATTATATTCTCTCTTCTTATTGATTACCTAAGGACAACATCCTTGCCGAAAATTCTAAATAAAAAATTTTGCGAAAATGAAAGAAATAGTGTTCTAAAAAGAAAAAAGATGGGTTTTGTGGATTTTTTTGAGTCAGTTTTTATTCTAAGCCCGATGCTGATTTCTAAGAACACAGGCTTGGACGTCAAATTTGCTGTTTTTACCATTTCTAACCATAAAGCGAATTTTTCCAAAAACAGGTCGTTCGATCCAAGCCCTGTCATAAACACAACGAATAGACCAAGCACAGTCTACATAGCCATTTGGATTTCTTCCCTCAAGGAAGAAAATTAACCAATGGTAAGCATTTTCTAAGAATTAATTCATCATCCACACATTAAGTGTTAATATTGTAGAGAACAGTACCCAGGCGGAATAGGGTAAAAGTAAATATGCTGCGAGGGGAGAAAACTGTCGGATAAGCAGTACGAGAAGAAAGAGATTTGCACTTAACAACACAGCCTGAACAAATGCAAAGCCCAATAACTGATGAGAAAAGAATAGAACATTCCAACCGACATTTAAAATAGCGTTTAGAACAAAGAGTATAATTATCAATCCGAATTTTTTTTCAGATGAATATCTGTTCCAGATAATAAGAATGGATAAGGAGGTTAAAATAAAAATTATAGTCCAGGCTAATACCATCAATGAGTTTGACGGTGTCCACGCAGGAAGGTTAATGGTTTTGTACCACGACCTACCCGTATCTGCAAAATAGGATGCGGCAGATGCTGTAATGATTACAAACAGCGGAATAAGGAAATAATTTGGTTTAATACGTGTCAATCGTTCATTCCCTAGATTTCTTTATCGGAAGCGAAATTAAGAATTAAAAATGATTGGAGTCAAACACTGGTTTTTTCCCTTAATGCAATTATTTTAAAATTTGCTCAATAGCTTTTTCTGAATCTTCTACAGGCAACTGGCAGACATGATTCTCACAAACATAAAACAAAGTTTTAACCGGAATATACCTGTCCTTTAGAATCTCCAAATCACTTTCCCCCGTTCCCCCAAAGAGAATAATATTGGGTAAAAACATTCTGTCAATTTTTTCTCTTTCTTTTTCGTAATTGTCTCCAACAATACCAAGCTCGTAAAATGGATACGAGAGTTTGACGGCGACATTTAACCAGTATGAATTAAAAGTTGGATTCTTAATTGCATGAGGTTTTATTGCCTTTATTATATTATTTGCCAACGCTTCGTAAGGTTGATCATAGAAAAATCGCGATAGATTTAATAGCCCCATAGTAAGAGACGAATTTGATGAAGGCGTAACATTATCTGAAAAATCTATTTTACGGGCAATCAAAGGTTTATCAATATCAGAAGTGTAAAAGAAGAAATCAGATTTATTTTCTTTAAAATGAGCAATTACATAATCAGCTAATTTTTTAGCAGCGTAAATCCACTTCTCATTAAAAGTAACTTCATACATAGAAATAAATGCTTCAATGGTGTACGAATAATCATCAAGGAAAGCATTAATTGTGCTTTTGCCATTTTTATAATTTCGGTCCAACCTTCCACCATCGCTCATCATCTCATTCAAAATGAAATCACCATTCTTTATCGCAGCCAGCAAAAATTTACTCTCACCGAAGGCCATATAAGCATCAATATACCCTTTGAGCATCAATGAATTCCACGAAGTTAAAACTTTATCATCAAGTCCCGGTCTCACTCGTTTGTTTCGTTCTTCGAACAATATCTTTTTTGATTCACTAATCGTGTTGTCAAATACTTCTTCACTAATTTGATATTTCTTTAACAAGTCTTCTTTTTTCTGAGTGATGAAAAAAATGTTATTTTCTTCCCAATTTCCACTTGAAGTGACAGAATAATAATCACAAAAGATTTCAGATTTTTCACCCAACATATTTTCTATTTCTGCTTTGGACCAAACATAATACTTACCTTCCTCTCCTTCAGAATCTGCATCAAGTGAAGAATAAAAACCTCCGGATTCGTCTGTCATTTCTCTTTCGATGAATTCCAATGCTTCATACACAACTTTTTTGTAAAGTTCATTGCCCGTCACTTTGTAAGCATTCGAATAAAGACTAACAAGCTGGCCATTATCGTAAAGCATTTTTTCGAAGTGAGGGACTTTCCAGATTTCATCAGTTGAGTAACGAGCAAAACCTCCACCAATATGATCATAAATTCCTCCGTTAGCTATATTATCCAAAGTAACTGTTATTGCTTCAATTGCTTTTGGATTTTTAGTATGGAAATAATAGTTCATCAAAAATTGATAAATGTTCGGCATGGGAAATTTTGGGGCGCCTTTAGTTCCTCCGTTAGTAAAATTTATTTGTGAAATAACTTGATTGAATGATTCTTCAATTTCTAATTTTGTAAATGAGGAACTGGATTCTTCAAGTCCCGGAACTTTCATTCCTTTAATTGCATCAGTCAACTTGTCCGCTTCCGTATCGAAAGTATCGGGTTCTTTTTGATATAAGTCTTTAAAGTAACGCAGAATTTTTAACCAATCATTTTTTCCGAAGTAAGTTCCTGCATAAACAGGTCTTCCGTCTGGTAATGCTATAATATTTAAAGGCCAGCCGCCTCTTCCTGTAATTAAGTACGCAGCATCCATATAAATCTGATCGATATCTGGTCGTTCTTCCCGGTCCACTTTAATGGATATGAAAAAATCATTCATCACCTGTGCGACAGAAGTATCTTCAAATGATTCGTGTTCCATCACGTGGCACCAATGACAGGCAGCATAACCAATACTTATTATAATTAATTTGTTCTCTGCTTTAGCTTTTTTCAGGGCTTCATTTCCCCAGGGGTACCAGTTTACGGGATTGTCAGCATGCTGAAGAAGATAGGGGCTTGTTTCATTAGCTAATTTGTTTTTGAATTTCATTTTATTATCCTCTTGAGCATTACAGCTGATTATTAAATTAAATAAAAACAGAGATATGAATATCTTAATTAAAGAGATTATTTTCATTTTTTCTTATAAAAAAGTTGATTAGAATTTAAGTTGAAGTTCTATTGGGCAGTGATCAGAACCCATTACCGAAGAATGAATAGAAGCAGACTTAATGTTATCTTTTAAATTTTCACTTGCATAAAAATAATCTATTCTCCATCCCACATTTCTATCACGAGCACGGGTAACCATATCCCACCAAGTGTAGTTTTCTGGTTCCTGGTTAAACATTCGAAACGTATCAATAAATCCCGCAGCGAGAAATTTATCAATCCATTCTCTTTCATCAGGAAGAAAACCTGATGTTTTCGAATTTTCTTTTGGTCGTGCAAGATCAATTTCTTTGTGGGCAGTATTTACATCACCGCAAACAACAACTTTTTTGTTCTGCTTAAGAAGCTTTTTGCAGTGTTTTAAGAATGAATCATAAAAATCCAATTTATATTGAAGTCGTTCTGGTGAAGCTTTCCCATTCGGGAAATAAATATTGAAAAGAATAAATTCTTCAAACTCTGTAATGATGAATCTTCCTTCACTGTCAAACTTTTTAATTCCTATCCCATGCTGAACATTTAATGGTTTGTGCTTAGTATAGATCACTACCCCGCTGTAACCTTTCTTTTCAGCAGATGAAAAATAGGAATTGTATCCTTCAACATTTTTTAACTCATCAACAAGTTGGTCGGGATGAGCTTTGGTTTCCTGAAGACAAAGCATACTCGGATTTTCTTTTTTGAACCAATCCAACAATCCTTTTTTATAGCCAGCACGGATTCCGTTTACATTCCAAGAGAGTATTCTATATGTTTTCTTCACTATATCCTAATAATTTTGTTATAAAGAATTGTGTGTTTATCTGTTAAATCTTCATCAAGATGATTATGTCCAAAATACCAATGTTTATAATTAGTTTTCGAATCAATTTCAGATAAGTATTGATTAAGTTCTGTAATTTCTAAATCCTTATCAGATTTTTCTAATAACACTTTTGGGATTTTTACAGGACACGTATGAGTAACAATATAATCCACTTTCCATTTATTTACTTCTAAATTTCTAAATCCTTCAACATACTCTTCCTAATTAGGCATTTCTTCTTTCCACCAAGAAACACCCTCTTTTCTAAATTTCTTATCAGACGACTTAGCACCTCCAAAAGTAAAAAATTTATATCCGTCGATAACAAAAATCTGACCTCTCATTAAATGAATCACACTATCTGTTATTTGATGTGCTTTGCCACCGTTCCAAGTAATCACAGGGTAAGAGTTGAGCATTTTAAAATTTTCGTGATTACCATCTATAAAGAGTGTTGTAAAATTCTTTTCAGATAGCCATTTGAGCCAATAATTATATTCATTGCTACCATCCCAAAGTAGTCCGAAATCACCAGTAATAATTATAAAATCCGATTTGGTAAGATTCTTTTGCTCAGAAAATTTTCTGGAATTGAATTTTCTTATATCTACTTCACCGTGTGTATCTCCAGTTATAAAAATCATAACTTAATATTAATTACTTGCTATCAATCTCCAAATCTGAGTTACAAAAAATGCAACTATAAGACCCATTACAATTGGCAGAAAAGTTGAAACCAAAGTCCACTTCATGCTTTTCGTTTCTTTGTAAATTGTGTAGATAGTTGTTGAACAAGGGTTATGCAACAAACTAAACAACATCAAATTTATTCCGGTTAATAGTGTCCATCCACCAGCAATAAGAATATTAGCAGTACCTGAAATTGAATCGAGCTCGAATATAACTCCATTACCAGCACCAACTCCAGCAAGGCCAAGATTAGCAACTGTCAACATTAAAATTGTTGGAATGACGATTTCATTTGCCGGAATGGCTATTATGTAAGCAAGGAAAATCACTCCATTCATACCTAAAATAAATGCGAACGGATTAACCCAGTTTATATAAATGTTTGCTAATGACTCACCATCTATTGTTACATTTGCAACAAGCCATATTACGATACCAGCCGGAACAGCAAAAACAATTGCCCGCCAGAGCACAAAAATTGTTCTGTCAATCAAAGAGGTATAAAGTGTTTGAAGAATTCTCGGTGGTCTGTATGGTGGGAGTTCGAGACTAAATGCCGATGCTTCGCCTTTCAGAACAGATTTTGATAGTCCCCAGGAAACGAGCAGACTGAAAACTACACCCAACACTGCAATCAATACAACAGCTGCTGCAGAAACAATTCCAGCAACGTATGCAGGAACAGCAGCACCGATAAAAATTGTTGCAATAAGAATTTGAGTCGGCCACCTTCCATTGCACAATGAAAAATTATTTGTGATAATTGCAATCAATCTTTCCCGTGGAGAATCAATTACTCTTGTAGCTATAACACCTGCGGCGTTGCAACCAAATCCCATTGCCATTGTTAAGGATTGTTTACCGTGTGCACCGACTTTTTTGTAAATGCTATCCATGTTAAAAGACACTCGCGGCAGATAACCAAAATCTTCGAGTAAAGTGAATATTGGAAAGAAAATCATCATCGGTGGAAGCATAACACTTATCACCCATGCCATTGCAAGGTAAGCTCCGTCAATTAAGACTCCATCAAGCCAAAATGGTAAGCCTATACCGGCAGAAAAACTTTTTAGCAACGGATAAACGGTATCAAGCAGGAAGGAAGCAATTAATCCTGAGGGAACATTTGCCCCTTCGATAGTTAACCAGAATACAACTGCAAGAATTAAAAACATAATTGGGAAACCAGTGTAACGACTGGTTAAAATTTTGTCGAGAGTTTTTTCCCAGCTTACTGTTTCTTTTTCGGCTGGAAGACTGACAGAACGTTTGCTAATTGAGGATGCATTTGAATAGATAGATTCCATTAAAGTGTCGTGAAAGTTTTCACCTATTTCCCAGCGTAAATTGTTTGCTGTTGATAAAATTGATTCACTATTTTTTCTGTCCCTATTCATATTTTATCACACGGCTTGTTCTAATTCTGATTTATTTTGATCAGTTGAATAAATTCTGCCGAGCTCTCCGTTCTTGATCGAATCTATTACACTTTGATCACCTTCAAGAAGCCTGAGTGCAACCCATTTTACATTTGGCAAATTTGGAAATTCTTCCAGTAACATTTTGCTTAGTTTTTCAACTGCATAATTAAGTTCTTTTGAACTGCTTTTGATTCTGTAAGGCTTACAAACATACTTTCCGGTCGCAACTTCATAAATTGAATTGAGTAATTCATTCATTCCTTTGTTGTAACGTGCAACAGTTGGAATAACAGGAATACCCAAATCTTTCGAGAGCATTCTTTCATCAATTTTAATTTGATGTCTTTCTGCTTCATCCATAAGATTCAAACATATGACCACTCTATCTGTAATTTCTAAAATCTGCAGAGCAAGATTCAGATTTCTTTCAAGACGAGTTGCATCCACTACTACAACAGTAACATCCGGTTGACCGAAAAGAATAAAATCTCTTGCAACTTCTTCATCTGTGCTTGTCGAGAGAAGCGAATAAGTCCCCGGGAGATCAACCAACTTGAACCTGGAATTACTGTATTCGAAACCCCCTTCTGCACGTGTTACAGTTTTACCTGGCCAGTTGCCCGTGTGTTGTTTAAGTCCTGTTAGATTATTGAACACAGTACTCTTCCCAGTGTTTGGATTTCCCGCCAAAGCAACTACAAAGTCAAAGCTGCTCATATCAATGCCGAGTCGTTTCAGATTACCAGCATTGTGAACAGGACAAGTTTCGCAATTATTTGAGTTTATTTTCCTAGTCAATTCTTTCCTTCAATCTCTGGAATCAGATAGATTCGTTCAGCAAGTTTTTTTCGAAGAGCAATTGAAGCTCCTTTAATTTTGTATGCAGTTGGGTCACCAAATGCGCCTTTCATCTCTGCAAAAACTTCGGTCACTGGGACAATTCCGAGGTCCATTAGTCTTCTTCGTTGCTGACCTCTT
>Ga0255452_1017_pt1 | contig 21293 bp, 26 predicted proteins | sample ANMaggQLBNCT01D9_FD_182652 | JGI IMG/M metagenome (GOLD analysis project Ga0255452, IMG submission 182652) | Sediment cell enrichment communities from methane seep in Santa Monica Basin, California, United Staets - ANME aggregate JGI... | ecosystem: Environmental > Aquatic > Marine > Cold seeps >...
CCTGCCAAGTATTTCAATGATCTCAGGATTCCTGGCCATATGTCCCGGGTAATGTGGGGTACCGTTTTGCACACCTCCCACATGCACATTCACGATCCTGCCGCCAAGTTCATTAATAAAATCCAGGGCATTATCCTGACCTGTTTGAAGCGCATGGGCTATGTCAAATGTCATCATAAGATCAGGATACTTTGCCAGTACATCTCCCATAAGTGATGGTTCGTAACACATGTTCTGTAACCTGGGTGAGAGATTCTCAAGAGCAAGGACAACACCCATCTCACGAGCGTATCCTGTACAAACAGTGAGATAGTCAAAGAACTTCTCCCAGTCTTCCGGGGTTGGCTGCCGGTGCACGGTCCTGTTCCCAGGGTGTATGGTCAAAACCCGGGCATCCAGCTTTGAGGACAGGTCTATGGCCCAAAATGTCTCCTTGATGGTAGCTTTTCGTACATGTTCATTATAGGATGACGGATTTAAGTCCATGATAGGGGCATGAACAGTGACGTGTCCAAAAAAGGTGGATATTACATCTTTCAGGTGTTCCACAACTTTTGCTTCGTGGCGGTACTGCCAGAATTCAGGTGTTTCTGCCCAGAACTCAATATTCTCTATTCCTGCCCGGCCCAGTATCGTGGCTATCTCATCAATACCATAGTCCCACAAAAACAACGACGAGCATGATATTTCCATATTATATCTCCATAACCTTCCTCAGATCAACTGCAATGCCCCTGGTAGATCGTACCATCTCGGCACCGCCCATCAATGCCCTGCCCACACCCAGCACCCGCTCACTTACTACTATCACCTGGTCGGACGGCCTGATATTCACATCAGCATCCACCACACCAGGTGCCAAGAGGTTGCCGCTGGGCACAAAATCATCTATCTGGATCTGGTATGTTCCAAGTTCGAGAAGCCGCATGGCACCTTCAAGTGTCGGGATAAGTGTCCCTGTCCTTGGGTTAAGGCTGGCCAGCTGCTTTTTTTCATAATATACCTGGTATTTCGGGAACGGTGCCTTGATGGAAGCACCATCAGGGACTAAAAGCCATCCTGCACCTCTGCCAAACTGGTAATCTGCAATCCCCCTCAACATGTTTATTGCCATCTCAGTGGTCTTACGAAGTACGTACTCCTCGTCCCGGACAATACCAGAGACAGTAGACCTTAATGTCCCCAGTGATCGGGTAGATGTAACGCTGCCCTGGGCTGTGTATGTGATATCAAGACCCAGCGTTTCGGCAGCACTCTGGCAAATATCCCTGTAGGCACCATCCACATGGGCGATTATGTGTGAGTACTTGTTGTTTTCCAGGTAATCCACAAGGCACCCTGTCACCCAGGATTGTTCTTCAAGGTCCCAGTGCCCTGTCACAGGTATATCATAATGGGCGGCAGGATATACCAGTTCCAGTTCCCGCGGTACTATACCCAGTGGCGATGTGATTATCACTTCGTTCAATGCCCGCCTGTTCCTGCCAACGGCACGGTTGAACATCTGGTGACTGTTGGATATGGAATAAGGCTTACGGGCAGAGCAGGGAAGCAGCAGCAGTATATTTGCAGCAGGTGCCTGGTATTGTGAGTGTACCCTTTCAGCAAACCGCTTTACTTCTACCCTGTTTAACGATTCAGAAGTATTTGCGTACATGGTAACGCTTCGGTATGTCGGCGTATGCTGTTCAAGGTACACGTGTTCCTGGTCAATAAGCCTAAGCAATGCTGTTAGCCAGGGACTACTGCGGCATTTTCCTTCCACATATTCCCTGAGATTACCGCCCCTGATACGCTGAACAATGATCTGTTTTTCCTCTACCAGCCTGTTCACGTTATGCCTGGCCACCAGTTTACCCCGCTCCTGTGCGCTCATTTCCTGCAGGTCTCCCACACTGGTATTAGCGCATACGCTGCATGAACAGGGCAGTACTGGCAGGTCTGACAGCCTGTACTCACCATCGGGCATCATGTAGATACCATCATATGCCTTGATCGTGGGAAGTATGTCATCAACAATATCAATGCCCAGGTAGAGCAGCAGGCAAAGGTTCTCAGGGGTTGCCATTGCAGGGGCATACAGGGCAGTATCAGGAGGAGTATTGTTCTTGATATGAATTACAGTGTCCAGCAACATCCTGGGATTATTTTCCATCTGTCTTGCCGCACCTATGACATACATATCCGCATCTGGGATATCAGGGTAGGACGGGTGTACTAATTGGCCTGTTGCCCCATCCCGTTTTTCCCAATGATATCGTTCCTGTTTTACAGAGTCATAGATCTCTTTTACCATTTCGGGCCTGGCATGCAGGGGCATTGGTTTACCTGGCAGGATGACAAGTTTGCCAGGATCCACTTCATCAGGTGATAATATATTCCGGGCCCACAGGCTGCCTGCGAAAACAATGGGGCTGTCCTTTCCGGGATGCAGGATCAAAGGTGTGGGATAATGATCGTACAGCAGCAACTTACCCAATCGTGCGGCTGCATCCCTCCTTGTTACTTCAAAGTATTTTGTCATTAGAATTCCGGTGCAATATATGTGCCTAAACGTTAAAAAGGATATTTAGAAAATCTTATTGACAAATAGCTATTTCCTTAATACTGATGCATGCAAAACTCGTAAAGACACATATACTGACAAATATACCAATACATATACCGACACATATACCCAATGTCTTTTTTTTAGAAGAGGAAGGGAAGACCAGGCTTGTCACTAAGAACCTGACACCAAACATACAGGTCTATGGTGAGAAACTGATAACGGTCGATGGAATAGAATACAGGTTATGGTCACACCACCGCAGTAAGCTGGCTGGTATGATAGAAAAGGGGATGAATTTACCATTAAAGGAGGATTCCAGGGTCCTTTACCTTGGTGCGGCTTCGGGAACTACTGCCAGCCATGTTTCTGATATAGTAGCAAAGGGGCGCGTCTTTGCAGTCGAGTTCTCACCAAGGACCATGCGCGATCTTATTGATGTATGCAGTCAGCGCAGTAACATGGTCCCGGTCTTCGCAGATGCCGGGCAGCCCGGGTCGTACAAGGCTATTGCAGGCTCGGTAGATGTGATATACCAAGATGTGGCCCAGCCCAACCAGGCTGGGATCGCATTGGTCAATGCAAGGGAGTTCCTTAAGGAGGGTGGATACCTTGTAATGGTAATCAAGGCCCGGAGCGTAGATAGTACTGTAAATCCGAAAAGAGTGTATGAGCAGGAATTGGATAAACTTGTTGAGGAGTTCAATTTACTTGATAAAAAAGTACTCAAACCATATCATCCGGACCATCTGGCAGTTATTGCTCAGCAGAAACAATTGTGAAGATGTAATACCATATATCTGAAAGGGAGTTGATGGAATGTATGATATTACTACCACTATGGATATTGGTTTTGAGATATTTAATATGACTGCTACAGAACTTGAAGCAGTAGGGGCAGATAAGATACCTGAACTTGTCTTGGAAAGGGTTGCCCTGGTTGATATATTAAAGTAGGTGACATATATGGATGCAGTGGACGGGGGATTTAAGAAACTGGTTCAGGCCATGAACCGGTCCCTGCCTGAAAGGCGCAGATCACTGGAAGAATTGATGAGGGAATCCGAGCCGGCATTGAAAAGCCGAAACGGCAGCATAATCTCCATAGATAAGAAAGAACTGGAAATGATTGCAGCCATAGTTCCAAAATATCAATGGAACCGACTGATGCTTCCGATTATTATTGAAATGACCCCGGATTTTGGGGCAAGTGCGGCACGGATAAGGGGGGAGGTGGAATGCAGCCTGGTGTTCAAGCTCCTGGAGCTTAAGAAGTCAGCAGATAAGTTCATTGTATTGTATATGCACGAAATAAAGGGGCTTAGAAGAATGCTGCCAACTGCCACGCAATACGGGTTTTACGTCAGCTTATGAGCTTAAGCGATAGGTTTGACATAAGATCTTTTTTGCTTGTTCATAAGAATAACGAGTATATTCCCAGGCATAATCCCACAGTGTTCTTACTATTTACCAGATGGGAGTTCTTCTTTTTTAGTAGATTTTTCGCAGGCATATCCTGGCGGTTCTCGGGCATATCATGCATTTACACATTTTTTTTAACGTATAGGAAAGTATATACTTTCCTGTAAGCTTAGAAAATGCGAACGAAGTGAGCATTTTCTTGATGTTGCTTCAAAGGCAGGAAAAAAGTAAAAGTACTCCCCTCACCGTAATGACTCTCAACTTTGATCATACCACCATGCAACTCCACAAGCTGCTTTGAGATTGCAAGGCCCAATCCGGTACCAGGATATTTTCTGGATACTCCTGTGTCAACCTGCCGGAACATGTTGAATAGTTTTCCAATATCTTTTTCCTTGATCCCGATGCCTGTATCCAAAACTGAGAATTGTGCTGTGTCACCATCTTTTTTTGCGATTAATGTAACTGTTCCTCCCTCTTTCTTGCTAAATTTTATTGCATTATCCAGCAGGTTTAAAAGTATTTGCTTGAATCTCTGCCTATCAGCTTCTATAAAGTCCAGTTGGGTGTCAATTTCTCTTTTAAGAACCACATTATGCTTTGCAGCAATTTGTTCTACAAGCCCTAAAGTCTCATCCAGGGTTGCAGGCACAGATACTTTCTCAATAGCCAGTTTTATTTTTCCTGCTTCTACTGTGGTCATATCGAGAATATTGCTGATCAGGTTAAGTAAGTGTTCACTACTTTTAAGAATATTGCCTACAAAAAGCTCCTGTTTCTCATTCAAACCCCCTGTTTTTTTCTCTTTCAGAAGTATTGAAAAACCGATGATCGAGGTAAGAGGAGTGCGGAGCTCGTGGCTCACGGTAGCCAAGAATTCGTTTTTTGCTTTACTTGCATGTGCAAGCTCCTCATTTTCCAGGCGCAACTCCTCAGCCTGCTTACGCTCAGTGATGTTGCGTACTATGGCAAGAACTTCATTTTCTCCACAGACTACAAGGCGTGCTTCATAATCATTCAATCTACCGTTACTTTCCATTTGATACTCAAATATCTGTGTATCACCAGTTTGTAGAGTTCGCTCCAGAAAATATTCGGCCTGCGTGGCCACTTTAGCTGGAAATAACTCATTAAGTTTTTTATTTATAAATTTACTGGGAGATATCAACGGATCAAAGTCTTTTGCCTTTTTGAAGTCCATAATAGTACAGTTTCTGCTGATTCGAAATATCATATCTGGAATAGCGTTCAATAAAGCCCGATTTTTCGCTTCACTCTCCTGCAACGCCTCTTCCGCCAGCTTATGTTCCCGCCTCATTTTTGCTTCCTGCAGTTCCCGCTCAATGGCAGGGATGAGACGGGCCATATTGTTTTTCATGATGTAGTCATGTGCACCGGCTTTCATGGCGGCAACTGCTGTATCCTCGCCTATTTTACCAGATAAAATGATAAACGGTAGATCCAGTCCACTTTTATGAAGCAACTTCAGTGCTTCAGGTGCACTAAAATGAGGCATGGAATAATCAGAAATCAATATATCCCATGTCTGTTTTTCAATGACCTCAATCATAGCTGCTGGTGTGTCTACCCGCTCAAATATCGGGTCATAGCCGCCTCGCTTGAGTTCCCGCAGTAGCAGAATAGCGTCATCCTCTGAATCCTCCACGATCAATACTCGAAGTGGTTTGCCCATTTAAACTATACTTCCTGCCACAGGGGGTTCATTCAGAACGAGCCAATACAGCCCCAGTTGTCTAACTGCTTCAATAAATTTATTGAAATCTACCGGTTTGCGAATATAGCTGTTAGCACCCAATTGGTAGCTGGTCACTAAATCCTGCTCTTCACTGGATGATGTGAGAATAACCACTGGAAGTAGTTTTGTCCGCTCGTGGGTTCGTATTTTCCGTAATACTTCCAGCCCATCCACTTTAGGCAATTTCAGATCCAGCAGGATTACCTGCGGCATATTACTGATGTCAAGGCTTTCGTATTTACCTGTAGCAAAGAGATAATCCAGCGCTTCGACCCCATCCTTCGCCACTACAACCTCATTTAAGATATTGTTCTTCCTTAGTGCACGCAACGTCAATTCGACGTCATCCGGATTGTCTTCTACTAATAGGATGTATTCGTTGTTGTTATTTTTTTTTCCTATTTGCATATTGTTCATATTACCCTCCCCTGGTTATTATAGTGTAAAGTAGAATGTTGCGCCTTGTCCTACTGCCCCTTCTGCCCATACCTGACCGCCGTGTCGATGAATAATGCGCTGCACTGTGGCCAGCCCGATGCCACTGCCAGGGAATTCACTGGGAGCGTGCAGCCGCTGGAAGGCACCGAATAGTTTATTGGCATAGGCCATATCAAAACCGGCGCCATTATCGCGCACAAAATATGCCGATGTACCGTCAACCTGTGTAACTCCACATTCTATTTTTGACTTTGGATGCTTTCCAGTAAATTTCCAGGCATTGCCCAGCAGGTTTTCCAGTACCACCCTAAGCAGCCTCTTATCTCCTTTCACCATCAATCTTCCTGCTATGATGAACTCCACCTGGCGCATGGGTTCCCTCTTTTTAAGTTCGGCTGCAATGGTCTGCGCCAGAGCACTCAGATCTACGGTCTCACGCCGCATCTCAGTGCGCGTCATACGTGAAAGATCCAGCAGATCGTCGATAAGCTGTGCCATTTTCTGGCTGGCAGCACGTACCCGCTGGAGGTAATCTTTGCCCTGGGCATCCAGCTTGTCGGTATAATCTTCCAGCAGTGCCTGGCTGAACCCATCGATACTGCGCAGGGGCGTGCGCAGATCATGTGAAACTGAATAGTTGAACGCCTCCAGTTCTTCATTGATGGCTGCAAGTTCTACAGCACGCTGCTGCAGATCCTCGTTCAGTTTTTTGATTCTTTCTTCGCTTTTTTTGCGATCGGTGATATCACGGGCAGCTGCAAAGGCACCTTGTACTTCTTCCGCATCATTTTTGTATACAGTTGCATTAAATATCACGTCTGTTATGCGGCCCGATGTGTGACGAATAGAGAGCGGATAATCCCTGACAAATCCTTGAGAGAACGTCTGCTGATATCCCTCTATGGCTTTCTCGGTTTCAGTGAAGCAGTCTAAGAAATCGCTACCTATAAGATTTTTACGAGAAATGCCGGTCGCCAGTTCAAAAGCCTTATTCACGTCTGTAATCTTGCCGTCCTGGCCAACGGTGACGAGAGGGTCGAGACTTGCCTCGATAAGACCGCGGGCGTATAACGAAGCGGCTTGCAGTTCCTCATGAGATTTTCTCAGCACCTCTTCTCCCCTTGCAATTTTCCCGCTCAACTCAGCAGCTATGAAACCAATAACGATAAACATCAGAGATCGAATTTGATCATTATAGGTCACCACATCCTCTTTGATATAAATGTGGCTAAGATTTAGTATCACGGCTAAAAAAATAGGAACGATCAAACCTTTTCTTTGCCACCACAGGGTTGCCAGAATTATTGGAATATAAAAGAAATGAGTGAAAACAATATCGATTTCAACTATCGTATGAAAATAATAACTAAGAATGACACATGCGGCTAATAAGATCGCCATCATTGGAATCTTGTATTTTTCTTTTAGCTCGAACATTACTCCACCCAAATTATTTGATCTCGTTGCAGGCAACGGTCTGCACAACATGCCAGTTGTGATCTGGTGACAATTGCAGCCTGGTTGTAACAGTTTATATCATTTGATCCTGTTGGTTGTTGAAGGCCAATTCAACACCATTTTTATTCTTCCCCTTAATTCTCTTGGATCAAATGGTTTGACAATATAATCATTTATACCCATATCCATTGCTTTAAGTTTATCATCGATACCTGCTTTGGCAGTTAAAATTATTATGGGTGTATTCCTTGTATTGTCATGTTTTTTTAATTCTTCGCATACACTATAACCATCCATATCAGGCATCATGATATCTAAAATCAGGATGTCGGGAGATTTGGTGAAGGCCATTCCCAGGGCTTCTTTCCCATTTACGGCTTCAAAAATCTCAAAAAGCTCAGGTTCCAGGGATTCTTTGATAATGGTGATAACATTCTCATCGTCGTCAACTAGCAGTACCTTGATTTTATTTTCAATTTTTTCTTCATCAGTTTTCAAGAACCAGACTTTGGTAGAGCCTATGACTTCGTTATCAACCAAGTTCTTTTCTTTTAGGAGCTCCAGATACTTAAGAGCAGTAACCTTGCTCATATTCGCTCCACTTACTATGTCGCTGGTTGTCGATTTTCCCTTTTTTAATATGTTTATTAATTCATTCTCACGCCAGTGCATTTTATAGTCTCGTTAAAATTTGAACGAAATAGATATTAATCTAATAATAAATTAATGTTTTCACGAGAAGATAGGGATGAAGTTTGTTTTCCCAGCAATTAATATCCAACCAGAAATGATTGCTTTAACAGATTCATCTGTCAAAAAGCCAATCAAGAATATTTCTAAAAAGGTCATTACATTGCAAATTTACTCTTTATTTTACCCCATTCCTCATGTTTAATCTTACCAATAATGTATTCTTCAATATTTACTAATGACGATAAAGGTTTGTGTATATCCATCCTAAAAACATTACCTGTTTTCGTAACAATTATTGTCAATCCACAACCTCCGTAATCTTGTATATCCAGACCAAAATTTTTTATGAAATGATGTGCCCTTCTCTTGCACATTATCCTGAGATATAATGTACAAGAGTGGGGCACTGCACTCCCACTCCCATTTAACTCCCATTTAATTATTAACAAATAACTGTAACACCATGAAAGTATTTAAAATTTGCTATTTCGTTCGTTTATTTTTAAACGCTTTGTTTATTAACCCTAAATGTGTTATATTGATTATGATCTCATAAGATAGATTGAGACAACCATGACATCTGTCCATGATGGTTAAATTGATCGATCCAAAATAGAATCTTACATTGAATCCCCGCTGGAAACAATCTTAAGCCGCCCCACCCCGCCAATCTCCCTGATTACCTCAGTCGTGGAAGTCGGCACCAGTGATTCCCATTCCTCACCATCCACCATCTTGCGGCGTATCTCGGTACCTGAATATCTCTCCTGCTTGAATAGTCAAGACGTCAGGCGATTTTACAAAGACCATTCCTAAGGCTTTTTTCCCGTTTGCGGCTTTAAAAATCTCAAAATTTTAATAGATTTGTCCATCCACAAGCCAATCAAGAATATTTGTAAAAAATCATTACTTTGCCAATTTGACAGTGAATTTCCCCAATCCCTCAGGTTTAATCTGAAGAGTACTGCCCTCTTCAATATTTGCTGCTGAAGCTATAATAGCTTTGGGTATCTCCATCCAGAACACATTACCGCTTTTCATAACATTTACTTTCAATCCATAACCTCCGCAATCTCGTATATTCAGATCAAAATTTTAAATAATAGATGTGCCCTTCCCTTGCACCTTATCCTGAGATATACTGTACAAGAGTAGGGCACTACACTCCCACACCCATTTGATTATTAACAAAGAACTGTAATACTACGAAGGTATTTAAAATTTGCTATTTCGTTCGTTTATTTTTAAACGCTATGTTTATTAACCCGATATATGTTATATCGATTATGATCTCATAAGATAGATAGAGACAACCATAGCATCTGCCCATGATGGTCAAATTAATCGATCCAAAACAGAATCTTACACTGAATCCCCGCTGGAAACAATCTTAAGCCGCCCCACACCGCCGATCTCCCTGATTACCTCAGCCGTGGAAGTCGGCACCAGTGATTCCCACTCTTCACCATCCAGCATCCTGCGGCGTATCTCGGTGCCCGAATATCTCTCCCGCTTGAATAGTGGTGACTGCCTGACCTCAAATCCTGCTTCCTCGAACAGCCGTATCACTAACGGGTTGTTTGAATACACCACCTTAAAAGGTGGTGTCATAGAAATAACATGGGACACCCAGACTGAATTGCGCCGGATATCCTCAATAGGTATTATGTAGTGTTTAACACCCAAGGTCTCCAGTGCGTCGGTCATCATCAGCACCCGCTCACCTGCCGTGAACAGATCATCGGGCTCATGGCTTGCCTGTGCGCTTCCGATGCCGATTATGATTTCATCTACCTCTTGTGCTATCGACTCAAGCACGTTCTGGTGTCCCAGGTGGTATGGTTGGAACCGTCCTATGTAGAATGCTCTTCTGGAGTCCATTCTCCGCCAGCCCAGACTACCTCATTGAACTTCTCATAGTCCCATGCATTATTTTTGTGTTTTTGGGCTGCAAGTTTTACGACGATATCCATAAAGATGGGTTTGTCGTGGTATTCTATTCCCTTGGCTTTATCCAGGTATTCCTTGCCTATATCATTGCGGATAAAGATAGTACTCCATCCATCCGGGCTGCCTATACTACCTACACTGATATCTGCATAATAGGACGTGTAGTCCATACAGTGGTGGCAGGGTTTACGGGCCAGGTGAGCAATTTCCTTGATCGGGACCAACGCTTTATCGTCAGCGGTCTCTGCTACGAACTTGCCTTTTGCAAAGTCAAGTTTCTTTACAGTTTTCCGGTCCAGACCCATAATGTCAGGTATGATATTCTCTCCCATATCATCATAGGTAAAGCTCTCCATACATATCAGGCCAATAACCAGCTTGATCTTATCTGTAAGGTTCTCCCGAAGCAGTGAAGCTGCATGTGCCTGACAGGGAGTGCCAACCACAGCGATCTTTTCATAGTTCTTAAGTACTTCACGTAGACTTGATAATACAGGTTCATAGGTATATTTGGTACCGGCTGCACTTGCTACCTGTTCGGCACTGGTCAGCACCACTACTTCGGTCTCCCAATCTTCATTCCGTGAAACACTAAGAGCAGCATCTATCTCACCCTGTTCAAAGAGTGATTTCAGGATACCGGTAACAGCTCCACCATCCTGGCCGTGTATGGAACTCTTGCCTATCCGCTGGTCGATGACATTATCTAATTCATCATCACCAGGGAAACCATCAAGAATTGGACAGATACGCTCACAGGCCAGACAGTTCTGGCAGGCCAGACATGTGTCACAGTCCACATAACATTGCCTGTTGGCACAATAATTGTCTTCCCTGCTGATCTCACTGAAGAGTTTAACCACAGTAGGTTCATCTACAGTCGGAGTGAACTTATCATAGTTCGCTTCATCGTACAACTGTACCTTGGCTGCCTGCATAGGGCAGATGGCTTCGCATCCGCCGCATGCAGTACACAGTGAATTTTTTATTACCTGATATATCTTCGGGAACCCCATTTGTGGTGCGGGGATCTCAGCGCTCACCTACTTGCCTCCGATTATTTCCTTACCGAAGAGTTTGATCGATTTCTCCTTATTCGGACCGATAGGTGAACCGCATACGATCTGGGTCACACCGATCTTCTGGAGATTGGCAACTTTTTCAGCGCATGTTTCAGGTGTTCCGCAGATACTGAATGAATCCATCATAGCGTCTGTCACTAAACCGCCCATCAGTGCACCAAAGTCTCCTTTTGCAATAGCTGCACCAATTTCTCCTTTTGCTGCAACATCGATACCGTGGCGTTCAAGCACCATATCTGGTGAACCTGCAACAATGAATGCAACCACGATCTTAGCTGCACCAACTGCCTTTTCTGCATTCTTGTCAATGGAGAAGCATGCATATGCGCCTACATCTACTTCTTTTGGATCCCTGCCTACCTTCTTGGCACCGGCTTCTATTGCTTTGATAGCAATTTCGAAGTCCTTAGGATGGGAAGCGTTGATCAACACACCATCTGCTACTTCACCTGCAAGTTCCAGCATCTTCGGACCCTGTGCACCCAGGTAAATGGGGATGTTGCCTGCTTTGAAAGCCATCTTGGCTCCTGCGATCTTGACCCTTTCGCCGTCAATGTTTACCTTTTTACCAGAGAAGAAATCCCTGAGAGCCTGGACTGATTCTCTTGATGTCAGTAACGGCTTTTCCCATGCAATACCCATTGCATCAAATGTAGCCTTGTCACCGGGACCGATACCCATTATAGCCCTGCCACCGGAAATATCATTGATCGCAGCAATACTGGATGCTGTCATTGCAATATTTCTTGTGTACGGGTTGGTTACTCCTGTTCCCAGTTTAATCTTGTTGGTACTCAAGGCCAGTACAGCCAGGGTAGTATAAACATCCCTGTTGTTGTAATGGTCTGTAATCCACACATTGTCAAATCCCTGATCTTCTGCTAACTTCGTATATTCAGCTAACTTCAGAACAGGATCACTTGGTACAAATTCTATTCCATACATGTATGTCCCTCCATTTACGGTTAAAACTATTGATTCATTAATAACTTAAAAGCATATTGGTTTTATCCTGAAAAGCAAAGGATGAAGCATCTGGTAGAAATACAATATACTGTAATTGGTAATAAACTGTAATAGGTTTAATTGAAAAACAGATAATTGACAACAGGTAAATTGGTTACTATGAGACTGGACGCATTTTTAGTTGAACAGGAAAAAGTAGCCAGCCGGGGCAGAGCCCGGCGTGCAATTACCAGTGGCCTGGTAAAGGTCGATGGGAAAATAATCCTCAAACCGTCCAGGCAGGTTGGGTATGAAAATGAGATCGAGGTGAAAGAGGATATTGACGTGCCAGCAGGATACCTGAAACTCAAAGATATCCAGGACCGCACCGGCATGATCCACCCGGGAGATGTTATACTGGACCTGGGGTCCAGTGCAGGCGGTTTTCTCATGTTCGCATCAGGTATTGCCGGGAGTGTAAAGGGCATCGAATACAGCGAAGAGTTCATGCCATACCTTAATACTATCGCTAGGTCCCATGACAATATTACTGTAACAAAGGATGATGTATTTACCATGCCCCTGTCATCAATGTCTGATAAACCAGTTGATGTGATCTTCAACGATATTACTGTCGAGCCACTTGATTCCATCAAAGTACTGGCAAGAGTCTTACCATTACTGAAATCAGGCGGTCGTGTGCTGCAGGTCTTAAAGCTTCCTGACAGGTCTGTCCTTGATGAGTGCACTAACAGGCTAAAGGAACTGGGATTGACCATCAAGCATATATTGGAGCCTGAGAAGAGAGAAGTTTATGTGATAGCAGTACGAAATGGAGAGAGCGAGGTGAAAGAGTAAATGGCAGATATATGCAGCATATGCGGTAAAAAGGAGATGCTGCCCTATAAATGCAAGTACTGCGGCTGGACATACTGCTCTGAACACCGCCTGCCCGAGAACCACAACTGCCCTGGTCTGGAAAAACTCAAGACACAAGTAAGGGAAAGCGGCAGGATCATGTACCAACCAGAACAAAAAACCACGAAAAAACATACCATCGGTTTACCAGGACTGTGGCATAGGGAGAGGTCACCGTATGCTGTCCCGATATCAAGGAATTATTCCCTGTATATTATAATGGCCAATGTTTTCATGTACCTGCTCCAACGGATATTCGGGTACTGGTTTACCAGATTATTCTATCTCGACCCTGTAAATGTCCTGTACCAGCCCTGGACCATTGTCACACATATGTTCCTTCATTCCCCATTACCATTCCATTTCTGGCATATTTTATTCAATATGATGGTACTGTTCTTTTTTGGTCCCATACTTGAGAGAAAGATAGGTTCGAAGAATTTTTTAATCGTCTATTTCGGGGCAGGGTTACTATCTGCCCTGGGACAGATGATTATCTCGCCAAATCCTATGCTTGGTGCCAGCGGGGCGATCTTCGGGATACTGGCAACACTTACAGTACTGGACCCGGATATCAGGGTCTTTGTGTTATTTATTCCAATGAAAATAGCCCAAATGTTGATGTTATTTGCATTTTTTGACCTGTTCATGTTGTTGACAGGCTCGAATGATAATATCGCCCATGCAGCCCATCTGTTCGGTTTGATATTCGGGTTGTATATGGGTTTTAAAATAAAGAAAGAAATGAAACGGTCAGTATGGTGATTGTATTTAGTCGCAAAGTATAATACTCACAAAGTTGAATACCAGATTGCAGGAGCATAACAACAATGGCTAAGAAAAAGTCAAAAGGAAAAACAAAGAAAGAACCAGCAGTAAGCCCCAAATCCAAAACCGTATTTCCGTTCTATTCAGAAGACAGATGGAACAACTGGATAGAGCAGGTCAAAGAGAGTGGTTTTGAACTCAATGAAGACGAAGATCCAGGGGATTCTGGCAAAATATTTGTCAATATGGAAGATGACATAATCCTTGCATGCCTAAAGGTCATTGCTAAATTCGATAACAATGAGTTAACGGACGACGGGGCCTTCGATGCCCTGGATGAGGTCAAGAACATTGTATTGAACCCGATGGATTCGATCAGCGAGTCTATTGACCTTATGCTCGATTCATTGCAGACCTCATTGATCGGCGTTTTTGCTTCCTGCGAGTGTTACATCGATGGTGCTTATGACAAGTCGGCTGATCTTACACCAATCATAAAAAGTGCATTGGAAGCAGAGGAAGCAGATGACCCGGGAACTGCTATTGGTTATGTTGCCACAATCGGGGCCAGCGTGATCGCAGGGGCCGAAATCCCTGAGGATACTTTTTCAGATATGCCTTACGGCCTGGTCGCCGAATGGATAGACGGTATAGATTCCATATCAGCCGCCATGATGGGTGATGACAGTTACAAGTTCGATGAGCCTGATGAATAAATAGTATTTGGTTCATTTTTTTCCAGGGGTTTATTGATCTATGCTGCTTCACCAGGTTCTGGGCCTGGATAATGATGAGAACCTGTTCCTGCCTGAAGAAAGTTACAGTAACCTGAACGACCTCTACCGGACCCTGGGGTTCATGGAACAGATGGTACAGTCCCAGGGGATTGACGGTGAGGTAAGGGCCGTGCAGGATGATGGGGATATCATCTGTCTGGCAATAAATAACCCGGCTACAGGTGAATATCCTTCTTTTTGGGCAGTGTTCACCAATGTAGTGGCCCGGTCCGGTATCCAGTCAGCGGCTGCGGGACAATTTGGCAGGCTGGCCTCTGTTCTATTACAGGCTGCTGATGACGTGAACTTGATCGATGTATCGGCCCGGGAATTGATGGGTACATTACAGCAATATTTTTCCATTGCCCTGGTTGAGAAACAGTTATGTGATGGATGTGTTAAGCCCACTGAAACCTATGACATGGTGTACTTGGATACCAGGGTTCAACGGTTGGACGAGCTGTTTAAAAAACTTGGTGATAGGTTCGATGCATCAGGCAGGGCGCTGGAAATTTGCTGCGGTAACGGTATGGCGACGTTGTCGCTGGAAAAGCTGGGCATATTACCGCTGACAACTGATTATGACCGCTGCCAGGTATGCCAGGGGCTGGAGCATGGTGTGTTAAAGCCTGAGTTAACTATTGTGATGGATGCCACGAGGCTGACTGATTTCTTTGAGGGGGGCTCATTTGATGCTGTTATTGGTTTTATGCTTGGTACTATTTATAGTTTCAATAAGGATATCTGGGCCGTAATGATGGATGAATCCCTGAAGGTAGTTAAGCCGGGAGGGACGCTGCTGTTCACAGTGAATAAGCGTGAAGAGATGGATATCCTGGAAAGTGTACTGGACGGTCTGGGTGCTGTAGGGGAGATCATTGATAATACTGATGAGAACGGGATATATGACCAGTGGGTGTACCTGGGACACAAGGGGTAGTAACTGGTACTGCGGTAACTTATACTGTCGTAACTGATATTGTGGTTACTGGTATGATGGTTACTGGCACGGTGGTTACTGGTACAGTGGTAATCGGCACTATCCATAAACATGGTTCAAATGGTGAGGCGTGGTAAAAAAAAGAGAAATCTTTATATTTATCCCTGCTATTATTAAGATTATATTAATTTTAGCAGGGTTATTATTGTGATTTATATAAAAAGAGATCTGGAACGTCTGGTGTTCGATTATCTTGATAAGCCGGAAATAATTGCTATTCTCGGGCCCAGGCAGTCAGGTAAGACGACTCTTATGAAGCATATTTTCGAAACACTTGACAGTGCTGAGTTCATCAGCTTTGAGGACAGGAAGACGCTGGAACTTTTTGTTGAAGATGAGAAGAGTTTTGCAGAACTGTATGTTAAGAACAACCGTTACCTGTTCATAGATGAATTTCAATATTCTAAAGAAGGCGGGAAGAAATTAAAATATATATATGACCAATTTCCTGATACAAAATTGATTATTTCTGGTTCATCTGCACCTGGACTTACAATATATGGCATTAAGTATCTCGTGGGCAGGATTTTTGTTTTCAACCTGTATCCCCTCTCCTTTGAGGAGTTCCTGCGATACAGGAACGAAACGCTTTTTGATACTTATCTGGAGAAAACAGATGAAATAAAATCTTATTTATCAAATAACGGTAAGATGCCAGATATCAGCCGTCCACTGATAGAAATGCTCAATGAGGTATATAATGAATATCTTGTATATGGTGGATATCCAAGGGTTGCCATATCGAAAACAGACGACGAAAAGAAACTCGTCCTGAAAAACATATACAGTACATACTTTTTGAGAGAAATTAAGGACCTGCTCAGCCTTACGACTGACTTTAATTTAAGTAAACTAATAAAGGCACTCTCTTGCAGATCGGTAATCTTGTATCCTACAACAGCCTGGGGGAAGTGTCTGGTTTTGATTACAAGAGCCTTCTTTTGCACCTGAACATACTTGAGAAAACATTTATCTGCAAACGAACGGCCCCTTATTTTACAAATAAAAGGACCGAAATTATCAAGGTACCAAAGGTGTACTTTTATGATAACGGGTTTAGGAACATTGTTATTGATGATTTCAGGCCGTATAATGTAAGGCAAGACATAGGCCACCTGAATGAAAATTTTATTTTTACGCAGCTTACTTATGCAGGCATGGATGTCAAATTCTGGAGAAGTAAATCCAAAGCAGAGGTGGATTTTGTAATTGAGATTGAAGGTCAATTAATTGCAATTGAATCAAAGAGCAGTTTTCGTGGTCTTACAAGATCGCTGGCCAATTTCAGGGAGAAATATAAGCCGTACAGGACCATTGTGGCATGCAGTGACACGCTGGAAGATGTAAATGGTATACTATACCTGCCGTTTGTGTTTATTTCTGCGTTGGTGTGAAAGGGGGATTGGATGGGGGGAAATAATTCATAAATGTTTCCCTTTGAATAGAACTAATTGCCAAAAATACTCTTCCATGAGCAGATAATATCTACCTTACCACAGCACGACCGCACCGCAGTGACGGCAGAGTGGGGCCGGAGTGGGCAGTGGTGCGTCCTGGCTGGAGAAGTACTTGTGCGAAGAGAACGAAGCGCAGCGGAGTTTGATGAGCAGGTGTACGACGTCAATTCTACAATGCTGCATTAGAAGAAGAAATGGCATGGAGCGGCCTATGAATACGGTTGTCATGCTTTCACTCCCCTATCCCTGGCACGGTTGGGATACGCTGGTGAAGGGTGTGCCGCCATGGATGTTTAAATATAATTTTCATTAAATTTAAGAAACACATCACTATAAAAAAGTTATATAAATTTAGCTTTATTTTGAACCTAAATCACACCCTGAAATACCGCCAGTTTCACTTTCGTTTTAAGAAAACGTTAATGCATCATCAGATACAAAATAAAAAATAATATGAGCGAAGTAAAGACAACCATCAACCTTCCTGCAAGTTTCCCATCTTCTGTTAAAGTAAGCGAAAGCGATATGCCAGACTTCATAAAGAGGACGCTTGCCATTGAACTATACAGGGAAGGAAAACTATCTCTTGGCAAGGCTGCTGAGTTGGCAGGTGCAAGAAATAAATGGGAGATGCTCACCATTCTGGATAGTAATGGTGTCCCACTGAACTACACCATCAAAGATGTAGAAGATGACCTTGATACACTTGAAAGGATAACTGGATAATATGGTTGCTGTATCCAATTCCACAGCACGACCGCACCGCAGGTACGGGCAAAGCGAGGACGGGAGTGTGGGGTGGTGCGTCCTGGCTGGAGGAGTACTTGTGCGAAGTGAACGAAGCGTAGCGGTGTTTGATGAGCAGGTGTACGACGTCGATTATACAATGCTGCATTAGAAGAAGAAATGGCATGGAGCTGCCTATGACTACAGCAATTATGCTTGTTCTGATATCGCACGAGGGAATAATTTTGCAGACTTGGGTGGGTGAAAGGTCAATGCTGCAGGTGATTATTTTTAATGTCGCCCTGTAACAATGTTTAAATGCATAAACACCATAATTTGCTATTATATGAGTGCTTTAAGTCTGCCAAGAACCATCGAAAATGAGATCAATGCACTGGTTAAGGGTGGTTATTTCAGAAGTAAGGACAGTTTCATTGAAGAATCTGTTAAGTACATGCTGGTTAGCCGTGGGGATCTTAAAATAGATGCTGCTGTCGAGATGTACCGGTCTGGCGACGTAAGTCTTGCCAGGGCTGCGGAAGTGGCAGGCATGTCTATCTTTGAGTTCAAGGAGGGCTTGAAAACAAGGGGAATTACGATGGTTGTTGAAGCACCATCTAAAGAAGAAATTGACAGCCAGATCAAACGAATGGAAGACGCACGATGATGCAGATCCTGTTTGATACCGATATACTATCGACTTTTGCAAAGGCTGATGCAATTCAATACCTGAGACACTTTTTTCCAATGACCGTTTGTTGATCACGTCTGAGGTCTATTACGAACTTAAAGTACTGGAAGGTGTCAATACATCGTGAACAAAAAAAGCTCAAAAAAAGAGTTTTGTGGAGTGCTGAAAAATTTTGTTTTGGTGGGATTGTTGGACAGCCCCTAAACCATAAGCAGCCCTTTTTGCCAGTCATTGATTATCTTGACTGCCGCCCTTGTTTCATCCACCTCAGCCTTTTTCTTCAGGAAATTACTCTGTCTGCCAATGAGTTCAAGTATTTCATAGGAATCCTGTCCATCTATTATAACATGGTAAAAAGATTCCAGGGCTGTTTTGTTTTCAGCGCATATTGTCTCTATTATCGTCATGGCCACGCCGATGGTGTCCTGCAGGTGTGTTGCATCTTTCACTGCAAGCAGGCCCTGTATATGCTCATCGTTCTCACCAAAGGGAATCACCCCTGGCGTATCAATGAACTTGATACGCGAACCTGCATTCACAAGTTGCACTCCTTTTGTGTAGCCTGATATTGAGGACGTGCCGGCTCTGTGTCTCCCTGTCACGGCATTGATCACTGATGATTTGCCTGTGTTGGGATAGCCAAGGGAACCGACCAGTATTTCGTGCCCTCTCATGTTTGCGATTTCAAGGATTTTGTGTCTTAAGATCGTGGTTCCGGACCGATCCTTACTGGATACAAAGACCGTGGGTGCAATTTTTGACAGGCGGGATTTGGTTTTCTCAAGGGTTTCTTTTGATACAAGGTCGCATTTGTTGAGGACTATTATGAACGGCTTCTTTGCACGCGCTATATCACGCTCGATCTCGCTGTTTCGTGTCTCGTAGGGAAACCGGGCATCTACTACCTCTAAAAGGACATCGGCTTTTTTTATTACATCCTTTGTCATCCTCTTGTAACTTGCCATGCTGGGTGCTATGGTGTATGAGAATATAAGGATGTATCGTAAGGGGGGAATATTTCGTGATAGAATACACCGGCACCAGCTTTAATGCCCCGTTTTTCTAAACATGGTCCGGTAAGACTAATATGATGGACGCAGAGGTTGGGTTGGTAGCGTAGGAGCAGGGGTTTTATAGGGTGGGTTGATAACTTAATAAATGGGACGGATGAAGAGGAGTATGTGATGATCGAAGTTCGTCCTGATTGATGTATGTCTGGGTCTGTTTCGGATATAACGCTAAATAGGCGGGATATGCGAAGTAAGTTCGGATATACTATATTATCAAAAATCGCACGTATGAAGGAATGAAATTATGCATGAAATAAAGTACAAGCCAATCGGAATTATTCACTCTCCATTCAAAGAACCTAAAGGAACACCCATACAACCCGCAGCCGCTAAAGGTATTGGTGGAAAAGTGGAGGTGTTTTCAGAATATGCTGAGGGCTTAAAGGATGTTGAAGGATTTTCCCACATCATTTTAGTATGCCACTTCCACTTAGCAGGGAAGCCATCATTAAAAGTGAAGCCGTCTATGGATACGCAAATGCGTGGAGTTTTTGCAACAAGAGCTCCAAGTAGGCCGAATCCAATCGGCATTTCGATAGTGCGTCTTGTTAAAATTGAAGAAAACATACTCCATGTTCAAGATGTGGATATTGTTGATGGTACTCCCCTTTTGGACATTAAACCCTATGTAGGCGAATTCGATGCAAACGAGGCTTATAAGGTAGGGTGGCTTGAGTAAAATATGCATAAACTTCCAACGTCAAAGGATGATGGGAGATTCATTAAATGATCTGTGCGACTCCCGATAACAGAATGTATCAGGCTTCGTGCCTTTGGCACTTTGCCCTAATCCCTCCATTCAGTCGTGACTTCAGGTACACTCGAATCATTACGTGAAATGCCCATGCCAGACGGAAAGACTATCAAGGTGTGCGGATAAGGCTGATCAACCTGGCAGTTTCCTAAAATAATGAGAAAATCAATTTTTAATAAAGATTGGTGAAACATGATGAATTCATCTAAAATAGATCTTGAAACAATTGGTTGGGATCTATTCTTTGAAGAGAACTTCAGTCCATACCAAATCCAAGGACTTGTTCCCGGCCGTATAACCCAGGTCCAGCGGAAGAGTTGCATTGCACTCACTGAAATGGGAGAGATCGAAGTCAAAGTATCAGGCAAATTCAGGTTCGATAATTTTGAAAAAGGATCATACCCAGTTGTTGGTGATTGGGTTGGGATTAAGAAAGAATTTAAAGATGATAAGGGCATCATCCAGGCAGTCCTTCCAAGAAGGAGCAAATTCTCCAGGAAAGTTGCCGGGAGAGTTACGGAAGAACAAATCATAGTCGCAAATGTGGATATTGTCTGGATCGTATCAGGCCTTGACAATGATTTCAACATCCAACGGATTGAAAGATACCTTACCTTGGCATCAGAGAGTGGATCAAAACCTGTGGTAATATTAAACAAATCCGACCTTTGCGATAATCCTGATGGGAGAATCGAGCAAGTGAAAAGAATCGCTCCATTTACCCCTATACATTCCTTGAGTGCAGAACTCAACCAGGGCTTGGACACCCTTAATCGATACTTAGGGAAGGGAAAGACGATAGCTCTCCTCGGGTCATCAGGTGTGGGCAAGTCGACTATTA